>Ga0308170_10000275_pt1 | contig 78270 bp, 98 predicted proteins | sample PhyBR2_2_FD_202136 | JGI IMG/M metagenome (GOLD analysis project Ga0308170, IMG submission 202136) | Phyllosphere microbial communities from UC Gill Tract Community Farm, Albany, California, United States - DLSLSB.R2 | ecosystem: Host-associated > Plants > Phyllosphere > Unclassified | place... | reverse complement strand
TAGGAATTCTGGAAAACCTCTAGTAAAGTAGTCAAAGTGCCAGCCCAAGTGGCGGAATCGGTAGACGCGCCGCACTCAAAATGCGGTATCGAAAGATGTGTGGGTTCGAGTCCCACCTTGGGCACAGATTGAACCCCGGGAAACCGGGGTTTTTTCATACCCATGTTGACGCCAACATCAAAAATGTTGACAAGCGTTGACACGGAACCAGGGAATAACCACCCCTTTACCTGCTCTCACCAAGCAGTTGATAACTGAAAAGGACACCCGAACACCATGGCCTCCATTCGCCATATCCAGCGTGCCGACGGCACTACTGCATTCAAAGTCATTTGGCGCGAAGCTGAAACCAAGAAACAAACCAGCTTCACCACCGATTCGGACACCGAAGCAGAACTCATCAAGCGCCTGCTCGACGCGAACGGCCAATCGTTCACGCTCGCCAACAAGGCAATGCAGGACATTCAATCCCAGACCCCAACGGTCGCCAAGCTTGTGACCGTGTACTTGGACGAAAAAACCGGCATTGAGCCCGGCACCAAGCGCACCTACGAGGTCATGCTTGCCCGGCACATTGCACCACCTATTGGCCCACGCAAAACCGGAACGATCGAACGCAAGGACCTGGTCCGCTGGTTCGAGCAGCTGCAGCTCGCGCCCAAGTCCAAGAAGAACGTCCACGCCTTCCTTTCCACTGTGTTCAACTGGGCCATAGAGCGGAACCTCATGGAGGAAAACCCGGCACGAGGAATCAGCTCGCCCAAGGCCTCCCTGAAATACAGAGGTGCGACCTTTCTCACTAAGGAACAATTCGAGATCCTCAGCGACCACATCGATCCGGACTACGAGATTTTCGTGCGTACTCTCGTGAACTCGGGAACGCGCTTCAGCGAGGCCACAGCGCTCGACAAGGCAGACTTTTCTCGCAAGGCGTCTGGGCATTACGTGATCGACGTGAACAAGTCATGGAAACGGACGCCGCACGGATTCGTTCTTGGCTCGCCCAAGACGCTGGCCGGCGTCCGCCAGGTGACGCTCCCCTTGTCCCTGACGCCTCTGCTCGACGAGCATCTCCGCCCGCTCAAATCGCGCGACCTCGTATTCCAGCACCCGAACGGCGGCCGGCTATCGAGCGGAATCTTCTATGCCCGCTACTGGCGGCCAGCAATAGAAGCAGCCAATGCGCCCGAAGTCACCGATCAGCTTCTCGCCGAACCCCGAGTGCATGACCTCAGGCACACGCATGTTTCGTGGCTAATTGCCGCCAAAGTGCCACTCCCGGTTATTTCCAAGCGGCTCGGCCACTCATCAATCAGTACAACCGTCGACGTCTATGGGCACCTCACGAACGACGCCGACTTGAAAGCAGCGGATGCTTTGTCGTAATTGGTTGAACCGTCATGTTTTGACAGTAAACTGGACCAAAAATAGCTAACCGACGCTCAAATCATCACTCACACCAAAAGGTTACCCAATGGAAATCCACGCTAACGGGGCAACGCACCTCTGGAAGAAGCTCAGCTTCAAAGCACTGCTCATATGGGCTGCGATCCTCTTTGTGATCGTCTACTCCATTGTGCTCTTAAGCTCAGGAGCGAAATCTGATCCTTCTGCTGAAAAAGAAGCCGCTCGCATCGCATGCAACCAAAATATTGCATCCAAAGCTCCAATGAATGGGATCACTGACTGGAGCGGCGATTCGTCAACGGAGCAGGATGTTCTGGATGCCACTGACATTGTGAAGACAGGAGTCGGCGCTTCAAAGGTATGGCAAGTGCGTGGCACTATGCCAGCAGGCTCGGCGCCCTGGAAATCCGGTGAGGTGCTTTACCAATGTAATGTGCACATAACTCAAAGTGGCGAGATATCTGAAGTTAGAGATGCGCAGATCTTCAGCTAACCACGTTGCAACGCGGCCCCGCAGAAATTATTCTGCGGGGTTTTTCATACCGCCCGGTCGACTCTGATGTTGAGCCGCTGCGCACCTTCGGGTACGAGGTCGAACGCTTTGTCACGCGCGGTTTCGTAATCTGCCTGAACGGCTGAGGTGGTGCCGATTTCACCATCTAGCTCGTAGGTTGTGAGTACTTCCACGAGGAGAATTCTAGCCGAGTCCGTCGCGGTCCTCGAATCGGGCGGGTCGCTTCATGCTTCGCACGCGGTCGTAAAGGACCCCGGTCGCCTGTAGGGTCCAGGCTCCGTCTACTGGCCTGTAGTCGATCGCTTCGTCCTGGTCGCGCTGCCATTCTGGGGAAACGAACTCCACGTGGAATGGCGCATCCGTGCTCCGGATTCTTCGGCACCGCCTTTTAGGCGCCCAAGACGTGAACCAATGCTGCGGCGGGCCGCTCTTGTAGGTGATCAGCGGGTACTTCACCTGCACCATGTCGCCACACCATGCAACTGCGGTGCCCGCCACAGTGCCACCGTCGACCTGTACCTCCAGGAAAGGCCGCGCATATGGATCATATGACCGCAGCAGGTTGGAGTCAGGAGCGAATTGCACGGATCGATTCTATCGGCCACCGAGCACGATGAATTTTCATTCGCCTTGACCAAATGCCGCTCTCCTATCGACTTCTACCGGCGAGAGGACATAGGCTGGAGGTTCGCGTCTCTAGGGGCAGCATTGGCCACACGCGGACGAGGACAAGCAGTCAACACCCTCTTGACCTCAAACCTACCCGCAGAAATTGCCCCCCTCACTGAGCAGGAAATGTAGGAACCAATGCCAGGACGCTACGCACGATCAAACACAGCCACCAGAGTTTCAGAATTCATCGGAACCAGAAGCGGGCGACGCTTCCTCCGCGAACACTCGTGGGAAGAAGGAATGCCCATCGTCATAGCTCAATCCCACGAACTCCTCATAGACGTTATGGGGCTTGTTGCGACTCAAAACGACACAGCATTGGTCGCATTGCTAGAGCCCGCTACTGACGAACTCCTATTTCTTTACATCTCTCTACCCAACAAAAATCTTGAGATAGTGCAGACGGAGCAACCACGACAAACTGTCATGGACTTCTATCGCACCGTCAACGAGACCTTCGCGCGAACATTCCGTGTCCGACCATGGAAATACAGTGCCATCGCCCACGCCATAAACACCTGTGACAGGCAGACCGACACCCATGAAGTACTTCGTGGCCTTCGCCACCACCACGCACGTTCGCGATAAACCGCGCTCTAACACAAGACACTGCCCCACCCTCGTTTGAGGATGGGGCAGTCTACGTATATGCCAGACCCCGGCATTGTCCGGTCTGCCGGGGCCCAGCGTTGGGAGGTCACGAGGCCGCCTTCCCTCGGCACGATTTTCTACTTTTTGCGGGTATGCCCGTCATATCCAGGGAATGCGCCAGCTGCGGATTTACTGGTTGCTGCTGGGCTCGCCTTTGAATAGGAATCCGGCGACTCGGCATAACCCAGCAGCCAGCCAATCTTGGGGCTGACGTAGGTTTCAAAGAGGCGAACCGCCACATAATAGACCGCGGTCAACAGGAGCGTGAGCAGCGCTACCAAGGCGCCCTCGAACTCCGAATCCAACGTCACGTTCCAAGTGACCGCTAGCTGCAGGAAGAATCCCACTACCAGGGGCACGATGGTTCGAACGACGGATACCCAAAGAGTGAATGCTACTTGTTTCATGATTATCGTCCGTTCTGAGTATTGAGCCAGAGCTCGAAGCTTTCCCAGCTCATGTCCTTGAAAATGCCGTCGATCTTGCCGCGGTAGAACTTCTTGCCTCGCTTGCCCAGGGCATCGGCAAGGAATCGCTGCAGCTCGACGTAGAACCAAAAGCCGGCCTTTCGGTCGACCTTCAGCGGAGTGCCCTTGCGAACACCCTTTGCCGCGAACGGCGTGACCTTGTAGTAACCCTGTGCGCGGAGCATGCGCATGGTGTCAGCGACAGTGCGACCGGCGAACTCACCGTCCCAGCGCTGGTTGTCCCGGCGCCCGGTCGCATGAAGCAAGATCTGCAGGGCACCGATAGTCAGCGCGTCTGGCTTCTTGGTGATAGACAGATCTTCGAAATCCTTCGGGAAAGTGGTGCTTCCGTTGGGAGGATTCTTCTTGGACTGAACCTGCGACTTCGGCTTGGCCTCTGGTCGGGATGGCTTCGGCTTTGGCTTGGGTGGTGCAGGCTTCTGTCCGTTGATGATTGCCTGGACCTGTGCACGCATGCTCGACATTGGATAGCCGTTGATGTCGATCTTGCGGCCCTTGGGCAGCGCGTATTCGGAGTGCCCGCACACCCAGTCGGCATTGTCCTCGTTGATAGAGTCGAGGAGCGCGGCGCAGAGCTTTGGGTAGGCGTTGCGTTGCGCGTCAGTCCAATCGCGGCCGTCTGCTGCTTCGGCCTCGATTCCGAAGAAGTCGCTGTTCCCGGATCCGGACTTCCATGCACCGCGCCCGCCATGGTTTGCGCGGCCGGCAGCGACCACGACGGCTACGCCGCGGCGGTCGAGATAGACGTTGCACAGTGGGCCAGGCAAGCCCGGTCGGCCATTGGTTACAACGTTCAACGACGGGCGTCCCTCGGTTCCACGCGGTCCGGCAGTCCAGTGGCACGTCACGCCCTTCGGGGTGAATGAGCTGGAGCCGCGAGTAGACCAGCCCTTCACATATTCAACTTTGAGCCCGCGCGCTTGGATCTTCTTAACGAGGTTGGTTATGCGGGGCATCAGTCATCGCCCTCTTCGTCGCCTTCGCCGGCGCACACGGTCACTGGCTCGTCGTCCGTTGCGTGATCGGCCATGCCGCCGTGCTGGTCGCGGTCCCAGTCCAGTTCGTTTTCGTTCTCGGCGCTCATGAAAGCACCCTCCTTCGTGGTTGGTTTCCACTAGGAGAGTGCTTTCTTTATGGGCTTGCTTGTGGGAGGGGCTACTCGAACGTTCTTCCTAGAACATCAAGTTCAGACCACTTCGTCGCCTTCGATTCCAGGGCGTCCCAGGTAGGTCCTGCCGCGGCTTCCCACTGGTCCCAGGTCGGTACACCGTCCATGATTTCAAGGACGTGCCCGGCGGGCAGCATCTTGGTCTCTCTGAGCTTTCGACCTAGCCATTCAAGATCCTGTCCTGGGAAGTCCTCTTTTGCGACGTAAATGCGGATAGTCCATGGGTCTGAGGGATGCGGTTGTATCGAAATGCGCCCCTGCCTCTTGTCAGGCATTTGGAGGCTGGTGACCATATCGAACAAATGCTGCCGGCTCCCCAGCGCGCGCCGCTTCCCCTGGAGCATCTCCTTGAGGAATGTCCGAAGCGTGAATCTGTCCGTGTTCAGAGACAAGGCATTGAAGCCCGTCATCTGTCCCAGCCATCGAAGCGCATGATCGGGCGCTGTGTCTGGGTTCGTGTACTTCCCGGCCCAGAGGTCGTCGGATACTTGGCGGTACTCCCCTGCGATGCGTCCGATGCCATCCATGAACTTCAACATTGGATAGTTTGTTGCGCGTGGGGCGACCTCGCCAGGCAGGTGTTCCAGCAGGTAGCGGCTCGGGCCGACACTGACGGCCAATGGCGTGGGCCGCATGCCACTCGTGGGTTGGGCAACACGCGACTGGCAAATGACAACGACCTGCACCATGCCGTCACTTGGTGGATAAAATTCATACTCGACGTACCCATCCGCAACAATGTTGTCGATCACCCGGGCAAAGGTCGGGTCAGCCCCTCCATTGCGCGGAACAAGGTGAACATTAAGTCGGTTTTCGCCGGTAATGACGGGTTTCTTGTACCAGACCTGCAGGAAATGCTTGCGTCCTGGCTGCACGAAAATGTCGGTTCGACTATGAAACCGGTATCCGTCTCCATAGTCGAGAACTTTCCACCCTGATTCCGGAGTGAAAACGAAAGGTTCAGGGATCGCCCCCTCCCATCGAGGCAGTACTGGGTTCCTTTGCTGCTCATCAACCACTTGGTATTGGGCAGGCAATGTTTCGAACCAGCCAATGGTCCACGGATCGACGTTAGCCGGATAATCGCGCATTAGTTGCTCACCGTCACTGTAATCGTGCCAGCTCGCGCGAGAGGCGCATCTCCCGTGAGGGCGATATCAACAGGAGTTGATTCCAGTGCCGAGATTTCCGGGAGTCCGACGACCCTGGCGGTGATCTGATTCTTATCCACCTTGGCTGCCCATTCCCACGTGGCTGGGCTGAGCCACTCGGTTAGCGCACTGATTACCGCCGCTTTGGCCTCGTCCACCGTTGAGTTCAGAGAACGTTTCACGGTGACCGCGATATTCACGGACGTGTAAGTAGGCGCGATGAGATGCACTTGCAGCGAGGCCAGGGCTTGTCTGTTGATCACTTCTTGAAGGTCTGCCAGGACTTCCGCGTTGAGCGGTTCGCCGAACTGGTCGGCCACGGCTACCGTCACGTGTCCGGGTGCCGGGGTTTTCGGAGTGCCAGTCGGATTATAGATATCCAAGGTCATGGCCCTTCCGACTCGGGGATCCATGAGCATCGCTGCCGTGAAATTGTCGGGAATCACCAGCGAATTGCTCATGCGCGACAAGGCGGCAGAAGCACGGGAGCGGAATGATTCGTCGGATTCTTCGCTCTCTCCCCCGTATGTGGCCTGAGAAATTGTTACCTCGTCGACGAGTATGTTGGTGTCGACCAGTTCAAGGACTGTGCCGACAGGGATGCCGTTTCCTTCGATGCCGGAATCTTCGGCTTCAATAGCGGCGTATCCGAACAGCGTTTCGGTGGTGACGATCGTTGCGTCTTCCGTGGTGAGGAAGTCGACGGTCTCGTCGGTCTCCTCAATCTCGTAGCGCACACGCGTGCCAGCGGGAATGACGGTGAGCGGTTCCGCGCCATTGACTTGGAAGCAGATCTGGCCCTCGGTGTTGAACCCGTCATGCCGCGTGACCCCATACAGGCCCATGATTTGCTCGGTGACTTCTTCCCCCACGGATTGCAGGGCGAGCGCTTCAACTCCGAGGATGAGCGCCAGAGACTCAAGTAGGACGACTTCGGTGCTGGAATCCCTTGGGGTCCACTCCGGCAAAGCGTTCTGGGCGTGCTGGATCGCAGTAGAGACCAGATCTTGTTCACCCCCGAACTCTAAGAGGTTCAGGGATTCGAGTTCAGGAATGTCCTGGGGCTCTGAAAATTCTGTCGTCATACTTCCTCATCCTCTTCTTCATCGCCAAGGATTGGCTCTTCGTCTCGTTCCCACTCGACAACGGCGGCGGCAACTACGTCTGAGACGGGTTCTATTCGCACATCTGTGATGGTCACGTCGTCGAACCCAATCTCCGACATGTTGGTTGCAAGGTCCGAGTGGATCGCCACCTCGTCTATGCCAAGGCCTGCTGGGTCTGTGATTCCGAAACTGGCAGCAAGGGGCCGCTCGCCTTGCTGGGTGTAAAGCGATGCGGCGATCGCATCGTTGACTTCCTGGTCTGAGCCGTAGTCAGCCGTGGAAACTTTGCCGGTAAGGTCCAAACGAAAAGGGAATCTGATCGCGCCACTCACAAGTCCTCCCGGATATCGTGCGGTATTTCTTCCTCGCTGATGTGGTATCGAATGACCCAGCCACGAACGACGTTGATCAACCGCCAGTACTTGGAGGTTACGAATTCAAGTTTTTCGTCGAGCTCTTTGACCTTGCTCGTTAGTCGTTCGACTTCAGATTTCAGGGCTTCGACCGTTGTTTTGAGAACTTCAAAATCCAACTTCTTTTTCTCGAGTTCTGTGTCATTCAGCTCGGTGACAAGCTGGATCTTGTTCTGGTCTTGTGCGTTCTTCCGTCCGAACCAGTGCCCTAAAGCGCCCGCCAGTGCGGCCAAGAGCGCCGCGATCACCACTCCCAAAAAAGCCAGCATCTCATTACTCACGCGAACGCCATCCACCGAAGCGAAATCGCGCTAGTACGGGACGTGGCAAGGGAGAGCGTCGCCGCATACCTGGTCGCCGATTCAGTAATGACGGCGGAAAACCATCCTGGGTTCGACTGCCCTTCCACCGTTGCCAGGATCGTCGGGACCGTGGGAAAGGCGGTCCCCGGAAATGACAGGCTGGCTGTCGCCTTGTTGGGCCACTGGCCTTGCGACGCGTTGGCAGCAGGCGTGGTCGTCGCAACGACGCCGGTGAGCACCGATGAGAACCCCAATGCGTCGAGTTTTGCTTTATCAGCAGCCGGCATCGCGCCCGGTACAGAACTTGTAGCAACTGCAAGCTTGTGAACGTGGTCTGCCCGAGCTGACCGAACAGATGTTCCCTCGGCGTTCGCGCCACCGACCGCAACGTCCTTGGGCGTTGCGCCCCCGAACGGCGCGTATTCAATCCATTCCGTGCCCGTATTCACATAGATCCGGTTCGTCACGTTATCAAACCAGAATCTGACTCCACTGGCAGGGACAGGCCTGTCCGCAACCGGGCCCATGCGAAATCCCGGCAACAAATTCAGTAGGTCGACCATAGCGTTGTGGCCAGCTCGTCCCGGGATAGGGTCGGTGCCGGCGCCATATTTCACCAGCCCATGTGGTGACGAGTTTTCAATTGCCATGCGCCAAGAATGCCCATCAGCACCGTTGCCGTGTGGGAACTGCGTTGCCAGCGCATCAAAACTAGTGTCACGTCAGGGGGACGGCTGGCACTCCTGGAAGCGAAGCAGGCCAAGGATCCGAGGTGTGCCACGTCCATTGGCCGACGATATCCGAGTTCTGATCCATCGGAGCGTCCTGGTCATAGACTCCGTAGATGTTTCCGCTGGATATCTGCATGAGAACGCCTCGCGCATCCAGGCGTATGAACGCCGAGGTGGAGATGAGGGTTGTTGTGGATGGCTTGAATCCCGACGGCAGCGCATATTTCATGGTGTTGCCGCCGTCTTTTGCCAGGTTCAACATCAGGGTGACGCTGTTTCCCTCGCGATAGAGCCAAACAGTGGAGTATGACGGGGCGCCGACCATGCCGCCATCCCACAAGGCCCTGATGTCGCGCACCCCGGTACTTGAGAGGAGCGCGATGTTCCCCGCCGGGTCAGATAGCGCAACTCGTGTCCCTACCGTGCGGTCCACGCTGAGCAGGTCGCTTGCCGTGCTCGCGTTGGCGACCTCGGGAATCGCGACCATATTCTGGCGGGTTCCCCCGAGGAGGACAACCAAGACAGTTGCACCGGCTTCCGTATTTCCGTGCACGGGCATCGGGCCGACTGGTGCAGTTCCTAACAGCTTGGGAACAATGATCCACGCCAGTCCGTCGTCGAGTACTCGGGAAACGGTGCCTCGCCAAATCTGTCCTGCGGATTGAACGGTCATGCTTATGCCTTCCAGTACTTGAATCCTGGAAGCTGGTAGGCCTCCACGTATGCGGTGGGATCCGGGCGGGTGATCAAGACGAGCTCGCCATCAAGCATGACGACCACCATGCCACGTCCGATGGTGAATGCCAGTTCGCCTGTGTTCTCGACAACCAGCAATCCGGCTTGCGACAATCCACTCACCGGTACTTTCCGTCCGTCTCGGCGTGTCACCGACAGGATGGCAACGTCCGTATCGGGTGCGTATTCCTCCAATGGGGCCGCGCAGGCGGAAATGACTTCCGCCAGCTGTGCGCAGCTCGATTCCTCGGACTCATTCCGAAGCGCCTGGGCATCTGCGGTCGAGTTCACAGTCACCTCGCACGCCTGGCAAACGGAAGCGACCAATAGCCAGATCCATGTCATTTCAGCTGATTCCTTGCAGTCTGGCCCTTGGGCCGCAAGTAGCCTTGCAACCCGCTCTTGCTAAACGTCTCGTAGTACGCGGCTTTCTGGCGAGTCCCTGACTGCGTGATGCAGTAAACCGTGGAGCCATTGTCACGAATCACGATGGCCACGTGCCCGTAGTAACGTCCGCCGATCTTTCCGTAGGGTGCGCCCCAACAGGCAATATCTCCTGGCTGCGCGCTGGCATGCTTGCTAATCGGAGTGAAGTACCGGCGCTGCGTTGCACCGTAGTACCAATCCCGCCCGTTGCCGCGTGGCCAGATTCCGAAGAGGTCGCGCGCGTACTGCTTAGTCAGGCCCACGCACTGGACACCATATCCTTCTACGCCCCAGCGTCCGCCGATCTTGTTGGCCACCCAGCGTCTGAACCACAGCGATCCTGTGAAGCTCGAATTCGAGCTGTTGCTACCCCCAGTTCCTGAGCTTCGGTATTTGCGCTTCGTCGTCGTTTTCTTCTTCGACTTGCCTTTGGCTTCCTTCCGCTTCGCCGAGGCGGTCTTCTTGGATCCGCTGCGCGCCTGCTTTTCGGGGTTGACCGGGCGCTCGCATTGCACGCCAACTGGCTGGGAGACCGTCAGCGGGTAATCGCAGGAGACTACAATCCATCGTCCGCCGCTGGCGCCCACGTTTCCGCTGAGCGTGAGTTCGTCGCCTGGACGGACGCTATCCCCGTTCGCCGAGATGAGCTTGAGGCTGAGCTTCTCATCCTTTCGACCGTCTTCTCCCCCGTCATAGACTGGCATGCCTTCCAACGATGGCGAATAATCCGACCAGGAATTCCACGCCACCGTCCACACCGACCGTCCAGGCCGCGCCATCAGCCACGTCGGACGGGCAAAGACCAGCCGGTCGCCATACTCGAACAGCCACACGCCGAGTTCGCGCGCTAGCTCAGTCATCACGTCCCAAGTTGACGGACGATTGTTCCCTTCTGGTTTCTCTCGCATGATCTGCCGTTTGCCAAGGCCTGGCTGGACCCAGTACTTCATTCCCGCGGCCCGCGCCTGGTTCTTCACCCACGCAGCAACGTCCTGGTTGCCCCAGTTCTTCGCGCCGGTCTGCCGGCGGAGCTTGCGCACGAAACTCGACTCCGCAGTCACTTGGAGCTGCGGTCCTGCTGCCCCTCCTTGAGTCTTAACCTGAGTCACGGCAACGGACCACCCGCCGTACCTGATGGTGGCGCCAGCCTTGAACGAATTAGACCGGAACAATCCAAGAGTCAAAGTGTCATTGAACGTGAAATTCATCGTCGAAACTTGGCTAATGGACACCTTCAGGCTCGCTGAAATGCAGGTCTCGGTGATGTTTTTGATTGATGATCCGGAGACGGTGATGTTCTTGAGCTTCGAGCCGCTAAGAGTGGATGACATCAGGAGCCTCCTTTACTTCTTCGGCAGGTGCAGTACCCAGCCCGGCTTGAGAAAGTTCGGGTTGCGGTATTTCTTCCCGCGTTTCTTGTTCAATTTCCAGATCTCCGGCCACCGGCGGCCACCGCCCAAATATTTCTGGGCAATCTTGTAGTAGGAATCGCCGCGCTTGACTTTGTATGTACGGCGAACCGACTTCTTGGGCTTCTTCTTGGCCGACTTGCGCCGCTGTGGCTTCTTTTTTGCCTGCCGTTTCCGTACCAATGCCGGAGAATCAACAGCTTGGCGCAGCGTCCAGTGCAGCACGGCACGGCTGATCTGGTTATGGCCAGAAAGCTGCTGCGCCTCGATCTTGAAACCGACCACGTGGTACCAGACTCCGTTGGAGAAAAAACTCGAGCCTCCAACGAAGCGGACTTTCTGGCCTGATCGAATCAGCTTTTGCAATGCCCAAATGGGAGTCTGCACGTTTCGCTCGAACGACAGGTTGGCCACAGTGTGCTTGAAGCTCAATTCGCGTAATCCGGGATTGAGTTGGCGTGTGATTGTCGTTTTTCCCTCGCGGTCGACCGTGCCGTATTCAGGGACATGCTCGAAATCGAACTCCGCTGGCATGGAGTACATGGAGACTTTCGTTCCCTTGGAACCGATCACTGTCATGCGGCGCTCGGCTTTGACTTGTGGCAGGTAGGCGATGCGAATTTTTACCATTAGTAGGACTGCTCCATTTCCTGCTGCTTCTTCGCGAGTGCCTCGGTAACAGCGGCTTCGACAAGGGTCTGAATCTGTGCGGGTGACAATCCTGAACCGTCAACGGTGACTTGGACTGCCCCGCTGTCGAGCTTGATCGACGGCGCAGGGCTGCGGGACGGCTCGACGGGCACTGGCGCCAGCGACGGAGTCGCCTGTTGCGCTTGCTGCTCGCGCACCCATTGCACCGGTACCGTGTCCGGAATGCGTGGAGCTGTCAGCACAGCCCCACCAGCCGCGGCACGCAGTCCTGTGAACGGCGAGAGTCGCTCCATCACAGTGGCCATGGAGGCTCGCGCCGGGCCGCCGCCGGCGGGCCGCCCGCCAGAGTAGATGTGGTTCAGCGCCATGATGTTTTCAGGGCCAATCTCCCGCACCAACTCGGGCACAAGCAGTGCTTCGCCCGGTGACACCCGCATGATCTCGGAATCCACGCCCGGGGCGTACCCTGGCACGATCGCGCCGCCCGCAGCTGCAGGCAAGTCCATGTAGACGCCGCCGCCGGAGTTCACGGTTTGGCCGCCACGCCCACCAGGCGCATTGCGGAGCATGCCGTCCGAGCCCGTGTACGTGGCAGCTTGGTGCGTCTCCGAGTAAATAGAATGCTTGTGCGTCGTGACCCACACGTGGGCAGTTGACCCGTCGAGCTGGTCGACGACACCCTTCGTTTCTTCGGCGACCCGCTTCGCCTCCGAAGACATCCACGAATCGATCTTGACGCCGTCCGGTATGCCCATGATCTTGCGTGTCAGATCGACGCCTGCTTGCCCTGTAATGCCAAATGCGTCGGCGGCTTCAATCAGGTCGTTATAGGTTCCAGTGAGTTTGCCTTGCAGTTCGTCTTGTCCGAGTCCTTCATTCGCCATTGCCTTGACTTGATCCATGCCGCCGCGCGCTAGGTCCTGGAATGCGGCATTGGCCGTTGCTCCGGCTTCTGTAGTTAAGTCGAAGTCGGTCTTGTTCTTGTTCAGAACGCCTGACAGGTTGCCGTTCTTCTCAATGAGCTCATCCACGGTTTCCCCGACCCCACGCAATGCATCCTGGTAGCTTGCTTGGGCATCACGAGAAGACATGACGGCAAGTCCTGTCGCGAACAGGAACTCCAAGTACTTCTCCATGTCGCTGACAACACCTTCAAGGGTGATGCCGAAGTCAGCCAGATATTCGGTCGCTTCCTCCACGCTGATGGACATGCCGCCAGCTGCCTTGGCACTGGTATCCATGCCTTCGGCTGCTGCCTCGGTTGCTCTTGCCGCGGTTATTGCCGCAGGTTCCATGCCTGTCATTGCCCAGTTCAACAGCTCTTGCTCTGACAGGCTCACGTTCGCTGCATTGGCTTGTTCCAGCAGCGCGTCCTTGTACCCGGGGAGGTAATTCAGGGCATCCTGTGCGCTCTTCCCGTTGGCTTCAAATTCCTTAGTGATCAGCCGGAAGGAATCAGCAGCGGACTCCGCTCCACCATTGCTGACGAGTTCGCCCATGGCATCGCCCATGTCCTTGAATTTGCCTTCAACCTGAGTGATTTCATCGTTTGTGAAGCCAATTGCAGAGGTGACGGGGTTGATAAAGTTCTGGAACCGGTTTCCCATGGTCGGGGACGACAGAGTCTTGATGGACTCGGAAAGCGAATTCACGGCTTCGGCGTCTCCTTCCGCGCCGGCTCCCAGGTCCCATTTCTGGAACAGCCCGTCGAGGTCGGATGCTTTTGCTGCTTCACCGGCTTTCGTCACACCCACGATTGCGTTTCGGTATTCTTCAGCAGAGGTAATTTCTTCGTTACTGGTCAGCCCCTTTAGAGCCTGTCCAGCTACAACGAGAACTGCGAGCTTGCCGGCAGCTTTCGCAATGCCGTTAATCACTCCCGCGCTTCTGCCACCATGGGCGTTGAAGTCCTGGAGCGCATGCATAGTGTCGCGGATCTTAGGAACGATCATGAGAAAGGCCCCTGCGGCCAACAAGCCCGCGCCGGTGAATCCGCCGAGAACTCCTACGGTTGAGAGCATCTTGGGATCGAGCGTTCCGAGCCAGTCAACAACGTCTTCTAGACCTTGGACCATGCCACGCAGAATGTCGTTCATCCCCGAACCCGACTGCAGGAATACGGTGTCAATGGAGCCGCCCAATTTTTCCAGGTCACCGGCAAGGTTGTCTTGCAGGTCGGCGGCGGTCTTGGCTGCGTAACCAGCGTCATTGACCTTGTCGGTCCAGTCAGCGATGCCCTCAGCGCCCTGCTCATACAGGACGTTTGCTGCACGGACAGCGTCCGAACCGAAGATAATGCCCATTGAGGCCATGCGCTGTTCGTCCGTGAGGTCCTTCATGCCGTCTTTGAGTACGCCAGCGAAGTTGGACATGCCGATGAACTGCCCGTTGGCGTCATAGGCGCTGATGTTCAGGCGTTCCATCTCGGCCGCTGCCTCTTTCGACTGTGGGGTGAGCCGCTGGAGCATGGTCTTGAAGCTCGTGCCGGCGTCTGAGCCCAGTAAGCCGCTTGAAGCAAACGCTGCGAGTGTACCTGTGGTTTCTTCTACGTTGAGGCCAGTAGCTGAAGCTACCAAGCCTGCCTGGTTCAAGGCCATGCCTAGGTCTTCAACCGACCCCTGGGCTTTGCCTGCGCCGGCTGCCAAGAGGTCAGCCAGGTGCGGGATCTGGTCACCGGACAGCTTGAACTGCACCAGCGTTGCGGCGGCGATTTCAGCAGCCTTGGAGACTTCGAGTTCGCCAGCTGCCGCGAGGGACAAGGCACCTTTCAAGCCTCCAGCAAGAATGTCCTGTGTAGACACGCCAGCTTTCCCGAGCTCATTGATCGCGCCCGCTGCCTCGGCGGCCGAGTAGGCGGTGTCGGCGCCATACTTCATCGCGGCGTCACGCAGCAACGCCATATTCTCGTCGGACTCCTGGGTGAAAGCCTTCACCTGGGCCATGGCCTTATCGAAATCGGCGTAGGTTGTCAGCGCCTTGCCGAAGCCAAGCGTCATCGCCCCGCCAACAGCCGTGACCGCCGGAGCGAGAGTCTGGCCTACCTCCTCACGCGACATCCGTTGCCGCGGTTCCGGCATGCTTTCCAGTTCGCCATTCTGCGCCAAAAGGGATGCTTGGGCGTCTTCCAGCTCGCCCGTTGCTGCCGCAACCGCATGTAGTGCCTTTTCTTGCCGGTACCGTGCGTCTGTAAGGCTTTTCTCCGCTGTCAGCCGGGCTGTTGAACCTGCATCGGTTCGGCCTCTGACTTCTTCCAGGCGGCGTTCTGCGATGGTCACCCCTTGGGATGCCTGATCGAACTTGTGGAGCGCGTCGGCCTGTTTGGCCCCTGCTCGCCCAAGAGCCTTCTCCAAGACCTCGGTGGATCCGGCGGCGCGGGCCATGGCCTTCTCGTACACCGCCGCGGAAGCGTCGGCGCTGGCTGCCTGCCGTTTGTTGGCCGCAGCGACTTCTTCAGAAGCTCCTACGGCCTTCTTTTTGAGGTTGTCGAGAGGGGCAGACGCCTGGTCTTTCAGCTCTGCCGTCAGTGTGATCTTGGAGCCTTGGCTCATGGGCGTCTACCCCCTATCGTCAGGTGTTGTTCTTTTCAGCTGCTTGCCGCCGCTGGTCGTGCAGGATGAGTGCAGCGGCTTCGCGGGCGGCGTTTACCCGCCAGTCTTTTTCTGTCAGCAGGACGGCTGGATCAATCGAGAGGATCTCGGAAAGGTTCGCGTAGTACTTGAACCTGTCGTTCCTGCGCAGAAACGTGACTAGCGCTCGGTAGGGTCCAGCGGAGTCAGATCCTCGGACCAGCCGGCCTCAAGCAGAATGGCTGCGCCCATGGCCCCAACTCCGGCATCACCGAGGAACTTGCGGACCGCGGCACGTACATCGTTCGGCTCGCCCACGGTCTGTAGGAACTGATCGCTGACCAGTACCAGCGGCTCGTCGTCGGAATCCATCACCTGGTCCAGGTCCTTGCCGTTGCCCTTGTAGATGCCTACGTTCTTCTCGGCGATCATCTGGGCGAACATGTTGGCCTGGCTGATCTTGCGCGGCTTGCCGGGGCGGGCCTTCCCGATCAGAGCGTTGTCGTTGAACCGCTTCAGTTCTGATTCGGTGATGACAACATCAATTTCCAGGACCCAGTCACCTGGACGGCCTGGGACGGGGAAGCGAACCGTTTTGGTGGTTTCGTCCTTTGCTGCTTCGAGGAACTCGCCGAGCAGGTCATAGTCGCTCGATGCTGTTTCGTCAGTGTGTCGCCGTTCTCGGCGTTCGGTGATGGCGGATTCTGCCGGGTGCAGCGAGAATTCTTCGTCAAAGTCGTTGGTGTTGCTACCCAAGGTGGCCCCTAATGTCGTGGGTGAAAATAAGACACCCTCACCATGTGTCTGGTGAGGGTGCCGTTGTGGGATGAAGCCGATGAGAGTTAGGCCAGCCCGTTGGTCGCGAAGGTCAAGGTGACCATTCCTCGATCCGTAGTGGAATTGGAGTTCGTATCTGGGAAATCCACGCCCTTGAGCAAGCACGATGGGTAGACCAGGGCCTTGCCCTTGCGGATCATGTTTGCGTCCAACGGCTGCTTGGTGATCGTGTGGCGGGTCTTGTTGCAGTTCTTGGCCAGCTTCCGCAACATCTCCAAATCAGAGATCTCGAAGCCGCGAGTCAGAACAATGTCAGACCAGGTAGGAGGCGTGCCCACGACTTCTTCCTTGATGGAGCCACCATTGCGGTACTTCACCTGCTCACCGGAGACTTGTCCGCCGGTCATCGTTTCCCAGGTACGCGGGATTCCGCCAGCAGTCGTCAGGAACTGGTTCTGTGTGGAGTTAGTCATTTCTTAGCTTGTCCTTTCTCTAGAAGGCGCTCTGCAGCGGAACCTTGATGATTTCGACGCGGATCAGATCTGCAGTCGGCGAAAGTCGAACGAGAACCGTCACGTTGAGTACGTTCTGTTCCAGCGATGACAGCGGGTTATTCGTGCTGTCGACGGTGATCTGGTAGCCCGGATCGATTTCTTCCTGGTCGCCGTCGCCAGTTTCCCGGCTGAGTCCGAAGAATCCGCCGGCATCAGCAATAGGTGACAGCAGGCCTTCGACCTCTGCGCCGATCTGAGCCGTCAGGTGGCCGTTGTCGTCGACGGTTTCACCCACGAACGGTTCCAGGACGTTCTTGACGTCACGCGAAAGGTTGTTCAAGACGTCTCGGGCTGACAGTGCGCGCATTTCGCTGTTGTTCGACAGGGAAACCCAGTTGTACAGGCGGACCTTGGTGCCGGTCGTGACGATGCCGTTGACTTGTGCGTCCGAAAGGCGGTTATTCAGCTCGGTGTTCACCGGTACGACGGTGCCCACAACCCAGCGGGTCTGGGCAATATCGCCGAATGGCTTGCGCCAGTAGCCTACGGTCTGGTGGGCGCGGGTGCGCATCGCAGCAACGTAGCCTTCGGGGCTGATCACGCGAGTTGCCGAGCCGTCGGGAATCGTCAGATGCGGGAAGAACAGTCCAGCGTGATCCCCCGCACCGCCAAGAAGGTCAGGCGCGGCGGCGATGACCGCATCAGCAGTGTCCGTGACAGCTGGCGCCAGGAGGGCGATACGCCCGTTGGACTTCGCATAGTCAATGAGTGCGGTTCCGATGACGCTGGCAGGATAACCTGGCGCCGCTACAGCGCCGCCTTCGCCGAGTTCGCCAGCGCGGGACAGCGCGCCGATAACATGCGGAACGGTAATCGAAGCGCGGTCATCTGCACCGCCGATAAGTTCGGTCGCGGCAGCGGTCACGGGCAGGTTGCCCGGCGCCGCGGTGGCCGAACCAAGATCGGAGATTCGCACCACCGGTGACTTCGACGCTGCAGCCACCAAGTCCGCAGGCGATCCGCCATTCAACACGGCAAGAGTTTCCTCGCCCTGGGAAATGGTGATCGTGCACTGGGCACCTGTGGTTGATACGGCTGCCTTGATCGCAGTGGTGTGCGAGCCAGGGTTGCGCGCTTCGACCAACAGCGTCTCTACGGCCATGCTGTCCATCAAGGTCAGTTTGTCGTAGGTTGCCGCAGGGCCGACGACACGCGAAACGATCAGCTCCGAACCGCCTTCTTCGAAGAACATGCGGGCTGTGTCGTATCCGTTGGCGGAGAACGCCGCGCGTGGACCGAAGGTCGACTCGTATTCAGAAATGGAACGGATCAGGACCGCCCGGTCAGCTGGACCGGAACTGGTGATCGCTGGAATCTGGAATCGTCCGGATACCGGGCCCGGATTGATGGGACCGGAACGGATTGTCGTGGATGCTTCAACGCCGATCTTACTCATTGGCGGTGTCCTCCTTCTTGGTAGTCTTCACGGCTTTTGGTTGCGGGAAGCTCGGTGGGCCGGTCGGTGCCTTGGGGATGATCAGCCGGCCGCATTCGAGCAGCGCGGCCGTGATCGGGTCCGTGATATCAGTGGTGACGGAGGTGAATCCGTCCAGCTGCTTGCCGTCCTGGGTGTAGATCACCGGCTCGGCCTGCGGATTGTGGATGCGGGTCAATTCGCTCATGGCATCACCCTGCAATGTCGATGTCGGTGAGTGTGGGAGGGATCGGTTCTGCGCTGTTTTGATACATGAGCCCCAGCCGAAGTTGGATATTCGCCGGCAGATCAGGGTTGGGGCCTGGGAAGTCCGTGGTTTCAGTGACCAGTAATTCGAATTCGGCGTAGTGCCCTGCAAGGTACTTGCTGGCGTCGTCGTCATTGGCGACATCGCTGAAGGATTCGACGAATGTTTGGGGGTCTAGCTTGATCTGTTCGTCGCCTACGTCCAGGAAGCACCGGCGAGTCAGCAACGCCGCACGCAGACAGGTGGCCAAGTACTTCTGACGGTAGGAAGTACTGCTGTAGTCGGAGCCGCGCACAAAGCACCAGACACGGAAGACATACCTCGTTTCGAAGACCTCGACCGCGCCGGTGCCTCCTACTTTCTGAGTTGTGAATCTTGGACCAGTGTTCATCTCCTCTACGGCAAGGTAGGGGTACCCCTCGATGGACTGCGCTGGAATTGGATGCGGATAAATGTGCTCAGGCTTCGGAACATCGACTGGTAGCGCCGGAGCTTCGCCGGCCATCCTGCGTTGCATGATTGCCGGCACGCGCTCGATGAGTGTTTCCGTGAGCGTGGCTGTGATGACTTCGTGGCCGATCATTTAGAGTCCTTCGACGAGGTGGCGTTGCAGAATCTTTGCCCATTCACGTTGTTCCTGGATTGGGACTTTGCCGATCAACGGTCGGGCAGGCATGTTCGAAGTTCCGTATTGGTGGAATCGCGCGTGTGGCAGTTGCGTACCAACAGTCATGCTCTGCTTGTTCATTTCCCTGATGCCGAGCTTCTCAGCCAACGATTCACGCAGTTCACCAGAACGCACGAGAATCCCGCGCCCGGGGTAATGCCGCGCTTTCCATCTGCCATAGTTCGCCGAGAGCGGCGACCACCCGTTGGACATGGTCTTGCCCTGGTTGGCGAAGTTGGCGGCCTGCAAGTCAACGAAACGATCAGCGATCTGTTCCCACACCGGCACAGGATCTCTGAGCCGGTGTGAGAACCGATCGAGCACCATGCCGAATGCATCGAAGCCTTCACCGTGAAATACGAGGCCTGAGCCCATGCGTCACCACACCTGGATATCTTTGACGGTTGCTTCACGGAACATTGATCCGATCAACCCCGCGGTGGGCTCGGTCGGCCCGCCAGTGTCCGGGTTCTGCTGGTCATCGATGGCTTGGTCAATCAGCCTCGCCAGGTCATCGAGTCCCGCGTTGAACCGGCCCCATAGCTCTGCCGAATACGATGACTGGTCGTTCGTTCCCGATTTCGTAGGGAACGTTGCAGAAACGGTCGTGGCTGCAGCACCAGTGATGACGAGCGCCTTGGCGGCCCCGTTGATCGCAGTGAGCGCAGCCTCATTCTTGATATAGAGACGTCGAACGAGCCGACCGTGAACATCATCGCCGACGGTCTCGATGAACGACTCGACGTCCGCCATGGTCACCTGTGCGTCGACCGCGCGCTCTTTATTCCAAACTCCCCCAGTTGGCGGTTCAGGATCCGTCACGGGCGCTGGGGCGATAGTAACGTGGAGGGCCCGAGCCAAGACGTCCTCGGCTCGAACCCCCCACTCGAAGTTCGCCATTAGGCTGGCTTCACCATGCCACGGGCCAGCAGCCATTCTGCCTTGTCGTCAGTGAGCTCGATGACCTGGCCTTGGCTGCGCAGGGCACCGTCTGCGCCGACCAGTGCAGTAGCCAGCACAAGGTAGTCCCGTCCTGCCGGGCCTACGGTGTCACTTGCAGCTCCCTCGTCCTCTTCTGCTTCTGGTTCAGGTTCAGCTCCTGCTGCGCCCTCGCCCGCTTCCGGGGCTTCGGCCTCAGTCGAAGCTTCAGGCTCGGTAGGCGCGCCTGCCCGCGTTTCATCTGCCGATTCCTTTTCAATCAACTCGGCAGCCTTGGCAGCTTCCGGGTCAACGAACTTCAGCAGGTCAGCCTCCACGCCACCAGTGTCCTCGACCCCGGTAGACGCCGCAGGCTCAGCGGTCACGTCTTTAGCACGGCTAGTCGTGCTTCGCTTAGCGGTTGCCACGATTCCTCCTACGCGAAGACGAGCTTCGTGATTGCCTTCGGATTGGTGATGACAGGGACGTTTTCGTACCAGGCCTGGACGCGCTGCATGTTGCGATCTTCCACGGCGTAGGACTTGACCTGCAGGCCGCCCAACTCGTCGCGCAGCGAACCGATGATCTTCGACTGGAAGATGTACATCTCGCCTCGCTTCACCTTGGAGTTCTTGATCCAGGACAGGCCGGCAATGCCGTCCATGTCACCGGAAAGAACAGGGTTCAGCTCCTTCGACTCGCGTGGGAACTGCTCACGGATCGACTTGTCACGAAGAAAGTGCTCCAGCGCATCAAGCGGGTTGATCAGCACCGAGTTCGCCACGTAGCCGAGCTCTTCGAAGGTGTCGTTGATCAGCGATACACCGGTGTAGACATCGGCGATCTTGTCATCGCCGGCGGCCCAGGGGCTGGTCGGCGCGAATTCGTTGATATCCGGGTCGTTAACGATCGCGTTGAGGGCGACCATGGTGTTCTTACGACGGCAAGCGGCTTCCAGGTAGGCTTTCTTTTCCTTCCAGGTGCCGGTCTCGTTGCGACGGATCGCAGCATCGGTCATTTCGATGGCTGCACCGCGCTGCTTGACCTTCTCCAGGAGGTCCGCGCCTTCACCGAAGTCAAGGATGGGGAACGAAGCACCGTAGGCGACTTCTTCAACGGCACGGCCGTCCAGCGGTTCATGCTGCCCGGTCACGCGGTTGTAGATGACCGCGCCGCCCTTGGCGTCGCCGGAGTCCAGCGCGTAGTCTGCCAGGGTCTTGCCGTCGATGTTCGGCTTGAAAGCGTTCTTCAAGCGGGTGACGTTGGTGATCAGGCCCTTGAGGTAATTCGGGTCAATCGGCTGGTCTGGGTACATGGTGGGTATGTCCCTCCTTCCTAGTAGAGAAAAATGCCTGCGTCGGCGCCGGCGGCTGCTGCGACGGCGACGATGCCTACGGGACGCTCGCCAGCGGCGATCTTGTCGGCCTTGCCTTCGGCGGCGACCTTCACGAGGTCTCCAACGATCAGGTCGACAGCGGCCACAACTGGAACATGCGAGTGGGTGATCAGGTGGATCACTTCACCGACCGCACCGTCATGGCCGGCAACGCCTGCAGGAGTGTCGCCTGCGCCGGCGGTGGCCACGTTCAGCAGGGACATGGTGGAACCGGCTGCGTACTTCACAAAGCGCTTGCCAACAACTGGTGCGCCAGTCACCTTCCCGGTGACGTGGTCTGGATCTACGAAGAGTGGGCGTGCGATAGGCATTACTTGCTACCTCCGTTCAGGAATTCGGCGTCGATCTGCATCTGCGCCTTGAGAGCAGCGTCTTCGGTGCCGACGGCGTAAGCAGTAGTCGCTGCGCCGATTTCATGGGTGTGAATGACTGGCTGAAGGCTGGACAGGAGGGCCGCGGCCTGCTCTTCGTTCTTGGCGAGCATTTCGCGCCAACCCTTCTCGTCCTCCGGATGCAGACGGCCAGTTTCCTTAGCCGACGCAATAATCTCGTCGTGGCGTCGCTTGGTTTCCGCCTTCTTCGTCGCCAGGATCGTTGCTTCTGCTGCACTGAGCCGCTTCTGCATGTCCGCGAACTGCGCGGCGCTCATCTGCACGGTTGCAGGTGCTGCTGGGGCGGGCGCCGCCTTGCTTGCTGCGATCTGCTCGCCGGCACCGGTGTCTCCGGCAGTTTCCTCGCCGGCAGCTTCTTCACCCGCGGCCGACTTGTCTGCCTCACCAGCCTCTTCCGCTGCTGACGCTGGTGCTGGTGCCACGGCAGCCAGTACGGCTTCATCGGTGACTTCTGCGGAAATCAGGCCCTGTTCGCGCAGTGCCTTGATCTGCTCTGGTGTCACGATGTCCTCCTTGCTTTGAGTTGCATGCTTAGCCGCCATGACTGCCGGCTTATGTACACGCACAGACTGCTTGCTGGCAGATTTGAAGTGTGGGATGGAGGCGTTTTGTGCAACGGGCTCGAATACGGTGCGACGCACGACGGTTTCAGGCTGGCCAGAGAGCGCCACCGTGCCGTCAGCGTTGATCGTGAATGACTCGCGCAAGAATTGGGATCCATTGGCGGTCTCGTGCTCGTAAATGACAATCGAGTCATCGAGGTCACTGACCCAGAGATACTCGGTTGGCTGGATGCGGGATTGCAACGCGGTGCGCAGTTGGTTGCGCAGCGATTCGAAAGTGTGCCCGCCTGCCAGGGCGAAATGGCCCGCGGAGTCGACGACGCTCACCAGGACTTTCCGTTTGCTCTTTCCGGAGAATGCCTCGTGGACCGCGCCGAGCCCGGACACTGCCGGTTGCACTGAGCCGAGCAGCGCGATGCCTGTCAGAACGAAGGGGAACTCCGCCACGACATTGCCCTCGGCGTCCTGCAGGAAAACCTCCGGAGTGATTTCCACGGAACGGTAGGGGTACGCGCTGGCCATGACGGTGGCCAGCTCTTCGGGAATATTGATGAAATCCCCGTAGAGCGTGCCCCCTTCTTCGTCGGCGATGTGCAGGTTGGTCACCTGGCCGTAGGCTGGCTCTCCGTCTTTCTCGAAATAGTCAGGGTTGTCGAACCGGTCGTCGAAGTGCCCGATCTTGATAACGCCTGGGTCCAGGCGGTCGTCCTGGGACGCCGCGAGGATCTGCTCCAGCATTTCCATGGTGACCGTGCCGTCGCCCTGGACCGGGTGCCATTGGCCGACGCGGAAGATCGGCACGTCTGTGACAGTCGTATAAGTTTTGGTGGTCTCTGTCTTTGCCATACCCGGAGCATGGAAAAACCCGCGCCCCCAGTGTGGGATGCGCGGGTTCTAAGCTGGCAGACTTCAGGAGGCCTTGATGGCGCGATCGCGAAGAATAGCGAAAACTTCTCGGAGTTCAGCTACGAAGGGCTCGTCATCGTCATCGTCCTGAAGGAACCACCCTGCAAGGCGGTCGAGGAAATCCAAGTCCACGACACCGCCTGTTTCGGCGATGCGGCCAAGCATGAAGAGTGCGCCGGCAAATGGCTCGCCGCTAAAGGTCGTGTCCTTGGCAGAGTCGGTGAACTCGGCCCCGACCAATGGCTCAAGCCGGTCGAACATCTCCGCGGAGAGCAGGATCCAACCATCTTCGTCTACGCTCATACCTAAATTTTACCTTTCGCCTGGGACAGTTCCGCTTTGAAGTCTGCGTGGTCAGCAGCTGTCGGCAACGGTTTGTAGAAGCCGTTGAGCGCTCCGTAAACACCGGGTCCATACAGCGGGTAAGCAGATGTCAAGGCGACGGTTCCTTTCTTGTCGATTTTTCCCAAGACTTCAACTGCCACGTTCTCGACTTCCAGCCGATACTTGATCGACCACGGCTCCTTAACGGTGACAGCGCCGTGCGTAGCAGTTCGCTCGGCGGCCGCAACGATTTTCGCCATGTCCCAGTCTGCAGGGAAGACTGTCTTGCCTTCGCGTACGTGCCCGAAGACGTGCCCACCTCGTCCGCGCTTGTCGAGCCCTGCGATGTGCACCATCATTTTTCGGTCGACTCGTTTCGTCGGCTCCGGGAAGGATGACGGGTCCATCGCTGATGGGAGGGCCGGATCCGGCATGCTTGGTATTGCCTTCTTGTCTCCACCGGTGAAAAGGAACAGTAGGCTGCCGCGGCAGCGAGCGCCCCCTGAGCAGCCTTGATAGTAGCCCGCAGGGTAGTCGCTCGTCGCTTCTTCCAAGTCCTCGTACTTGGTTCCGTCGACGGACGCGCAGGCCCTGCAGGTGTTCCCATCCAGGAGCTCAGACGCATAGATTTCATCGACGTCGTGATCCATCGCGGTTTCCACGCGGCCCAGGCCTGTGGCCGCATGCACGCCCTGCCGGGCCTGGTCACTGACGCCGGCCACGCTGATGGATTCGACGGCCTTCTTGACGCTTTCAGTCGAGACTTGATTTTGAAGGACAAGTGCAGGGGCGGCCAGGTGCTCTTGCGTCTTGTTGAGCAGCTGCGTCCATGACCGTTCGACCGCCGGTTTGGCCAAATCGCGGGCCCGCGGCCCCATCGTCGGCAGTTCGTATTCCGTCGTGTCCCCTGTCTGCCGTGCGCGCTCTTGAATGACGCGCAGCGCCGCATATTGGTAGACCCTCGTCAATGCCTGCTCTAGATTCTTGACAGCGCGATCGATGATGACCTCGACTTGCTTCGGCAGCTTTTCAGCTTGCAACTTTTTCAGCCGCTCAATCAACTGCTGCGGCGAAATATTCGCCTGCCCGCCAGCAACAAGCCGAGTCGATATGACGGCAGCAAGCTCCGCATGGGCAGCTTCAACCGCATGCACTGCTTCGGCGACTCCCCTGTCCAGGTCATCTTCCAGCTCGGTGAACCATGCCTGAGCTGTGGTCTCATGAACCATGAGCGGGCGCACCGCCGAGGCAGGCAGAATCCCGGCATCCCGCTGCAATCCCATGAGCTCGGATTCAAGGGTCTCCTTGGCGAGGATTAGCGTAAGCTCGTCACACGCCTGGCACATGGCCATCACTTCGACCCATGAAGGAACGGTTCTCGGCGATCTGATTGACTAGCTGCATCACTTTGTTATCGTGGACCGCAGCCTTGGCTAGCTGGTCCGGCGTTTTGGCACCATCAGGCTCACGGCGAGTAGCCGCATCGGCCTTTGGAAGCGCGTGGCTGCTGCGCAGGTGTTCTTCTAGCGCTTCGTCCGGCACGATAATGCCTGCGTTCACCAGCTGCGCTAGCGCTTCAGTAGTGATGCCTTCATTGGATGCGAGATTCCCGGGAGTCAGCACCGGGTACGGTGTCCCCTGTTCGAAATTGAGCTCGACCAGGTCACGAATGATGTGCTCCGTGACGGTCTCGGCGATCTTGTCCGCAAACCTCTGCACGTACCGGATGAAGATCTTCAGATGCGTCTCGCCCAAAGATCGGGCACCAGAATCGTGCCCCAGATCGAGGAACATGGCCAGCGCGGACTTCGCGATCTGCTGATCGTGATAATTGATTCTCGGAGTGAGGTCGACAACCGTGCCCTTGACACCAAGGATCTCTACTTTGATCGTTCCTTCTTTGGCCCAAATACCGGCGTTCTCACCCGCGCGCAGGTTCGTCGCAATCGACTTCGCTTCTTCTGGGTCGCCATTTTCCTCGTAGGTGACAAACGGGATACCCATACTCCCGCGCTCTGCCGCCTGCGCGTCCAGGCGCACGAATAAGTCCTTGAGGAAATACGGGCGGTAGGCTGACCGCAGGACTGAGCGCCCTGTCCAGTCCGCGCCTTCCTTTCGATGCACGTACATGACCAGGTTCTCGGCAGGAATGAACTTGGGCTTGTCGTCGAGGCCGGTCTGCATGATTCCCTTGAGACCGCCATCCGCTTCAACCTGAATCTCAGTGATCGTGCGCGGGTGCCGCGGCGCCAGTTTACGCAGGTGGATAATCTCCGATAGCCCGATGTTCTCCTGGTCCGGTCGGGCCGGCGCTATTTCATAGACCTGCTCGAAGCACATGAACCCCGCCCAAAGCATGTTGAGCACTTCTTCAAGATGCTCGAACCACGAGATACCTTGGCGGCGCTGCCGGCCTTGCATGGCCTTGCCTGGCTCGGGCAGCCCAAGCTCGGTGCGGACGAGTTGCACAACCGACTCTTCCACGCCTTCGGTTTTCAGATCCCAGTTGGCGGACAGGATCGGCAGGCTCAGCGCGTTGAGGACCGACTCGACCTGCGCGTCCGTGCGTACCCGGTCATAAACGGCAACAGAGTTTGGGAAAGCCAGCTCGCCGTTAGTCTCGATCGACTCGGCGATGTACTGCCCCTTTTTCTCGCCAGCGACCATCCCGCCCGGAGAGCCGGTTTCCTTACCAATCTTTGTCTCAGCCATACCCCATAGAATGCAGAAAAGCCCGGCCCCCATGTGGGAGGGCCGGGCCTCTGCGCATTACCGGATAATGGCAGCCGCAATTGTTGCAATGGTGCCAACTGCTGCTACTAGCGTTGCGGCGACTCCCCAAATATGCGATCGAGAGCTAGAAGTGCGTTGCTCGTCATCCCGTAATTTTGATGCCTCCACTTCATAGGCCATCAAATCGACCATTTGCCTCGTGAGACCGATTTGCAGATCTTGTTTCTCTGCAAGAATTTCTTTCAATGCCAACAGCTCAAGACCCGGCGATTCGGCATCCTCAAACTTGGGTTCTGCGGGAGGAGGTTCTTCACCCGGATCATCTGCCGGAGTCTCTTGCTCCGGCTTATCGACAGCTTTTGGCTGAAGAGTTGGACGGTAGTTAGCATCAAAGGATATTTTGGGAAATTCGACGTCGACTTTAGGAATGGACTCTCGAATTTTCCGGAGCACGTCTTGCTGAGCTTTCAGCGCCGGCGAGTCCGGCATAAAGCTCTTGACCATGTTGCGACCCATGGCATCAGAGATACGCTTCATCTCCTCTGCCACCGGATTCGTAAATACTTGCATCCTCTGTATGGACTGCATCGATTCTCCGATGAGCTTGTTGTCTATCCGCCTACAAGCCTGCAAATCCGCCTCGGAGAACTTGGACAAATCACCTTTGCGCGAACGATCATAAGCCTTATACGTTTCAGGGCTAATTCCCTCAGACTTTGCCAGCTGTTCAAGTTTTTCATTGGCACTATTTTGAATGTCCCTAAAGTGGCGTCGATTCTGACTATCCAAATCGGAATCCGCGTCTACCGGATCCTCTGCTTTTTCAGTTTCGTCGTTATCATCCATGGATAAATTCTAAGTGGGCGTGTCATTTTATTGTTTACTCCTGCTTGGTGTTTCCTTAGCTGTCCACGTCACCCGGCGTAGTGCGCAGAGAGTTGGTGGAGGTGGGCTGGTGCGATGCCGTGACAGGTGGATAGGATCCTGCTGGCACGTAGTCGGACTCGTCTAAGTCCCACCATTCGTCGGTTCGCTTGTCCCAGACCCTGTCGTGCTTGCAGTGCGGACAACGGTAGGCAACGAGGTCACGCACCCAGGTTGCCGGGCGCGTGGTGTTGCGCCAGTAAGTACGACCAGACGGTAACTGTCGCAGTACCCGGTCTTCCTGGGGGCCGTTCTCCATTCGTTGGCCCCAGCACAGCAGTGACTTGGTGGTGTCGATGACGCCGCATTGGTCACAAGCGATATCCGTTAGCGGTGGAGTGGGGCAGATTATGAGTTCTGGTCCACTTTTCCATTGGCTCCATCGGACTGGTTCACCGTCCCAGCTTGGTGGCAGGTCTTGCCCGATGAGTTTCAATTCGTGCCTCAAACTTTGCCCCACCCCATCTCCTTGGCGCGGGCATCCCATGGCGCCGGCAGCCCGGTGAGATGCGCATAGATGGCCATGAGGTTCAGGGCCGCGGACTGCGCATGTAACTGGATGTCTGGGTGCAGTTCGCTGTGGTTCGCTTGCATTTCTTGGTTGAGCCTTACTGCCTGCCTCATGAGGTCATTCACCCGGCGTTCCAGTTGCTTACGTGGGTCGGCGTCCCGGGCTGGATGCCCTCCACCATGTTTGGCCATAGGAATTTTCTTGCTTTCTAGTAGCGTCGGAATATCTTCTCGGGGCTTGATCCATCGTCGAATGGCAGGAGCGTGTAAACCTCCCCCGTTGGAATGATGGAGTTGCCTTGCTGATCGATAAATACACGCACATGATTGGTGTACGGACTGGCGATGGCGTCACGATATGGGTCACCTTGGGCTGCCGGTGGCTCGTTCCAGGCTTTGCGAACGTCATCACCGAACCAGACTCTTGCCCAGGCTTTCAATTCGATTGGCGGGACGGCGACGTGCTGGGCATCGGATATTCCCACGATGGACAAGTGCCGGCACGCGTTGTATTCGCTATTTGCCCACCATCCGGAGTCGTGGGCGCCTTTGTCTACGCTGTAAAGCATGCTGATCCGCACTTCGGGTTCGCTCAGTGACTTCACGACGAGACGCTGCCCCTGAGGCACAGCGCCGCGCCCGTCCCAGGGTGTCGCTGCAGCCCTTAGTCTGATCGTTGCGACGTTTGATCCATGCCGGAAGTCCAAAGTCCGCGCAAGGTCAATCGGTGATGTAATCTTCATGGTTTCCCTCCAAGGTGGAGTAGTGGTTGCATGCCGTGCCACCGCCGCACCTGCCGTTCTCGAATAAAGCGGTCCCGACTCATGGGCCCTTTGCGGTCGGTGAGCCGGAGGCAATCCACATGCCGCATTTCGTGGAAGTACTCATATCGGTCACTGATCTTTGCCCGAGTGGTTATAGCGCAGGTTTTCGCTACTCGCCGCCTGAGCCTCTTTGCACCGCTCATGCCCCTGCCCTTTCATAGAACTTCTTATGGCCATCGAATTCGTACCGCCATTCAAAGGTGCTCCCGCAGGTGCACGCAGGGATTCCTGGGCCAATGGTTTTAAACGTGTGCTCCATCTTGACTTTCGGGTTGACCGTTCCTGGAGCTACTTGAAGGTTCTCGATGCTCATTCCCCTGCCCCCATTCCGAGTCGTTCCCTGATTCCTTCGCGGACAGCTTCGTAATCCAGACCGGTGATCGCCATCGAATCAGGCTGACCCCAGAGGGCGATCAGGTTAGCCGTGCGCTGTTCGTACGCGAGGGCAAGAAGCGCATTGGCTGTCGTTCCGCCCATGTTGCCTGGGTCGTCCTGCGCGTTCACTTCAAACGGGTTGCCGGGTAAGTTGCTCATTTCATGTCCTTTTCGCTGTTGATTGATGGATAGCCTGCGGCGATACTTTGTTCATGGATATCGATATTGAAGTTCGGTACGTGGGTGACGACGATATTTATGCCGTCGCATCACCTGCGGTTCCTGGTACTTCTTTGGAAGTGCAGTCGCTTGAGGAAGTCTCTTATCTTGCGCATCCTCAGGACGGTGCAGTCGCGGGTACAGAGGTTGATTCGATGGTTGTTGCTAACGTCGTCGAAATGGATGACGGCGACTGAATACCCGAACTCATTCCCCCGTTCGCGGTGGTGCGGGCTTGCTTGTCCGCGTAGGCGATAGCCTCAGCGTGGGTGGGGAAGCATTTGTCTATTGACTTTGCCGCACCCCGCCGCAGAACTGTTGCACCCGGTTTATCGAAGCAAGTGGGGCAGATCAGAACTCTCACGCGGTCTGGGTTAGCATCACCGAACGCTCTCATTTCGATCCGAGCTGTACGCTCCACGCCGTCTGACCATGTGCCGTCAGCAAGGCGATAAGGGCCAGTGCGGGTGATCGTGCCCATTGCGTCGCACGTCTCGCACCAGTCCTCGCGCCAACCGAAAATAACTCCGGCACCGCCGCAGTCCTTGCAGATTTGCTTAGCCACGTTCGCCCTCCAATTCGTCTTCGGCACCGGGCCCGTAAAGGTGACCGGAGTAGCTGATGCGCGGTAAATTCCTGTTGCGTGGATCATGGATGGTGATTAGCTTGTTGCCGATGACGGTTGCGAACGAATCTAGGTACACGTGCTTTCGCTCGCCGTTCTCAAGTACGTCGCTGCCTCTAAGGATTTCCACCTGGTAGTCGGTGATGTCCGGGTGGCATTCCAATTCGGGCAGGACATCATCCTGCCGATATGCCGCAAGCTGGTTCTCGTACGCTTTCGTCTGCCACTCGTTACTGTCCGAGTCGTAGAAACTGTCAAACATTCCCATTGGTTTTTCCTATCGCTTCGTCGGCCAGACGGCGGGTTTCGCAGGGATAAAGTGAATCCCGGTAATCTAGTCCCTCGTTGTAAGTGCGCATGTCATCAATGCCTGAGCAGTGAACGCACACCTTGAACTCGTGTATCGCGCCACCGTCCGCAACTTCGAGGGCGTCCGATTTGTACTCATACGAAACTTCGGGGTAGCTCACGGCAGACCAGCGGGACTCAGGCCTGTGCAGTTTTTGGATCGCTCCCAACGCTTGCTTCATGACCTGGATCTTGTGAAGTCCGTTCTCACTCATTCGGCTCACCGTCCAGTTCGTGCTCTCCGTTCCAGTGCTGCGGACAGAATGTTTCCTCTTGGGCTGGCGCGGCTTTCCACCCAGCGTCATTTGCTGCCATTCCGTAGTCCGCTTTTTCTCCCCATGTGATGGGATTGAAAATGATGCTTTCGTTGCATCCTTGAGAATCGCATTGGATGGTCCACGCCTTCTTCAGGCTCATGCCTGGTCACCGTCCACGGCACGGATATTCGAGCATGGCCACGGCCAGCCTTCTCCGCATCCATTGCAGTCGAATTCTCGATGCGGGTTCAGGTCGGTTCCGTAGTACCTGGCCGGCACTGGGGAATGCTTCTCCCGCACTCTTGCTACGGCCTGCTCAGCCTGTTCCAGTTGGGTGAGGAGCGCGAGGACGGTGGTCGGGTCAAACGTGGCGATGAACTTTGCGTCTTTGGCTCGCTGCTCCATCGGCGCGTAATCCAAGAGCGTGGCACCGGTGGCGGGCGGGCAATTGAACGGCTCGAACTCGCCCGGAGTCCCGTTCTCATGGAACTCAGTCCACGGTCCGGGGGTTGCTCGCTCTGCGACCTTGCGCAGTTCGTCAAGGTCTCGGGTCACTTGGCCGGCTCCAATGCTTCCCAGATGCGGAGAACGACGCTGGTGTTCATGCCTTCCGCGTCCAACTGGTTCGCCAGGATTTCCATGCGGCGCACCTTGGCCGCGTTAGCCTCGGCAATTCGCTGTGCAGCGGTGAGCTGCACACCTTGCAGGGCCTGCTTGACGCGCCCGGCCAGGCTGATGGTTCCGTGCTCTGCCCCTTCGGAGTAGCCTTCAATGCCTTCCTGGGTGGTGTGCCCTCCCTTATTTGGATGGCGCTGAAGGCTACGCATCAGGTCTTGGTGCAGCTCGTTGACGCTGAGGTCGCGCACTGCTTCACGGATAGCATCGTTCACGGTTGGTGGCAGCCACCCCTGCTCGATCAGGACGGGGATGGTCATGTTCAGGACGGCCAGAACATTGGAGCGCGTCTGCTCCTTGTCGTCAGCTGGGGCTTTTTCCCAAGGCAGGTTTGGGAAGCCGGGGGTCTGGGTGTTTCTAGCCCTGATGTCTTCCCATGCCACGATGGACAGCTGTTCCACCAGGTCGTTGGTGACGTGATGTTCCTTGCGGAAGTGATCTAGGTTCATGATTCGTCCTGTTCTTCGATGTAGTTCTGGGCGGCGACGCTGGTGCGGTGCACTTTGCATTTGCACCAGCGGGTGGGATGCGGGACGAGCGGGCAGCCTGGGGTGACAGCCATGTAGGGGTGGCTGATCCGGTAGCCGGGCATTTTCTTGATCTGCCAGCTGACTGCTACTTCCCCCATACCTTCATCTCCTCGGCTAGGGCATCCGCGCCGAGCGCTTGGATGATCCGGATTGGCCTTGCGAATTCTGGGAATCCCGTCATGAGTCGCAGCATGTTGCCGGGGTCGGCTTTTTCGAAGCAGACGATCAGCTGGGTGGCGAACCCACCCGGGATGACACCCGCGGGGTGCCGGTAGTATCCGAGCAGCGCTTCCGCTGCCTCGATTTCAGTCATAAAGCTCATGGCCGCTGTCCTTACTTGGGGATGCCTGAGGCCCATAAATTTCGTCGGTGGCTTGTTGTAGACGCAGCCTTCCGATGGTGCGGCGTTCTTCTGCGCTGGCCGAGTATTCGGGGTTGGCCATGGCGCGGCCTTCTGCGTACGCTGCTTCGCGGATAGCTTTTGCGTCCCTCTCGGCTTCCACGAGGGCCGCTTGCCGGATCTCGTGAGCCTGTTGGCGCGCCTGCGACAGGATCAGCCCAGCTTGCTGGACGGCCTGGTTGTATTCGGTTTGTGACTTCGCTACTTCCGTGCGGCGCACACGCTCTGGTGCCCGGTGCTTATAGCCGGCCATCCTGGTCTCCTTCCAAATCGAGCTCGTCCTGCATAGGCGGGTAATTCTTGACTGGCTTGGGCCGGCGCTTCGGTTTGGGAAGCCGGTACCCGGTAGGAGGAATGAGGGGTTCGGGCGGTCCGGTGTAGGCGCTGACCCGAGCGCAACGTGGGCTGTTGCAGTGCACTTTGTCGCCCCGCCGCTTCCCCCACGCCCCGCAATATGCGCACCGCGGATGCTGAACCTCAAACCGGGTGCTCATTGTGCGGCCTCGTATTCCCCGGGGTACTCGTCAGGGTCGAGCGAATACTTGAGCACCCCGTGGTCTAGCAGGTAGGCACCCACCCATTCGTCGAATAGGCCGGCCCGCACACCCCACGCGGTGCGTGAGTGGTCGATCTGCCAGCGCAGGTGGTCAGCCAACTGCATGACAGTCGGCTTCCTAATTGCCTTGCAATGCAGGCCGCTCTTGTCCCAGCAGCACTGGTCCGGGGTTTCCCCGGCCAGCGCTTTCGTGATCTGGACGACCGCATACTTCACGTGGTTCCTGGTCAGGTTCATTGCCGTGCACATGCGCTGGCCAGCCATCCACCCCATCGGAGAATGGCTGACTGAACTGTCGAAGTAAGAGGCCTGCTTCGCGCCGCACATAGCGCAAAGCACCGGATTCTCAGGCGTAGGTACAAACTCGCGAGTCAGACGCCTGACAGGAATCGGACTGCTTTCTGCCTCCGACTGGCTTTCCGATTCCAGCAGGTCGAAAATGTCGAGTTGACCGGCGATGGCGTTCATGCGGCTAACCTGCTGCCGATCCGCGACAGCAGATCCGTGCGGCCATAACGCTCCAGGCGTTTCTCCACGGCGTCTTCAGTGACGCCCAGAGCTTGAGCGATTTGGGGCAACATCATCCCCGAACCAGCCAAGAACTCGACCTCTTCAATGAACGCGGCCCGGTTCGCCTCGCGCTTCTCGCCCTTCGGCAATTTCTGGTTGCTGGGGACGGCTGCTGGGTTGTCGATGTCATCGTCATCCCAAGCCAATGGAGGCAGATATCCCAGCTTGGCCGCATTCTTGATCGCTTTCTTTGACGGCCCAGGCTTGTTCCACAGCTGGTCGTAAACTCGGACCATTGCTTCGTGCTTTTCCAGGCTGATCCAATCCCCGATTTGGTGGAGCAAGGTGGAACTGCGTGAACCGATCAAGGGAGTCAGGTCTGAATGGCGATACCCAATGGCCATGAGTGCCTGCAATCGGCGCCGGGCACCAATATTTGGTACGAAACCGGCCTTGTTTGGGCGCTGGAAGATGCTGTCTGCGCGCAAGGCCAGTATCCGCTCTTCGGTTTGGTTCGCTACCGACTTTTGCAGGCCACGGTGTACAAGGTTGATGCTCTGAACTGACACGCCGGCTGCATCGGCGATGCCGCGGTATGACCAGCCCGCTTGCAGGAGAACCTCAATCTGCTGGATGGTGCGTTGCGCTGGCTTGGTGCGCGTAAGTCCGCGTTCGCGTTCGATGCGCCATCTCTTGTTGTATTTGGGATCGTAGGTCATGCTGCTGCCGCTTGCTTGCGTCGCGCCTTGGCCTTGCACCAGCCAAGCTCAGTAGCGATTGGCCGGCAGTCTGTGCAGTAGTCGGCGCGGCTTCCTTCGATGGAGTGGCCTGGCGTGTGTTCGATTCCGCACCGCTGGCAGATGGTTAGCGAGCGCTCCGGAAGAATCCGGGTGCCAGTGATCATGGCATACATGGTGTTCGGGTGACCTTTCTCGGAGGTGATTTTGACCGGTGGTTAATCGGCGGTGGTTTGAGTGGGTGCCCCAGATTCGAACTGGGTGCGCGGTGGGTATGCGACCTAAGACTCAGGGGGTTGGTGGTTTACCCTGTGCGCTTGCCTATACACCCTGGTTGGAATCTAGTCGGCGAGTTCCCAGTCGACGTCTTGGTCGAAGGCCGTGTTGTCGGCTAGGTCGGTTGGTACGAGCACGTGAAAGTATCCTGGGCGGACCCATGGTTCGCCGATGATGGTGAGGATTCCTTGAGATGGGGTCTTAATCTTGTCGCCGATCACGAATTCGTGTGGCTTCTTGGTGTTGCTCATGGTGGTTTCTCCGTCTTTTTTCAGGGTTGGTTATTCCCTTGTTGATAACCCCAGCATATCAACTAGATTCTTGTTAAGCAAGAACTGAATCTATTTGATCAAGAATATTAGAACTCCCGCTTCCTCAAGCCAGACCCGACAGCACTCGGCACAATCGCACTATGCTTCTCGTTCGCACCACCCACACGCTTGCCGGCCAAATACATCAGCCCGTAGCGAGTGCTGTCCAAGTTGTGGTCTTCACTGTGTGTGTCGATATCCTCGGGGTTCTTCTTATCGCGCGGCGCCGATGGCAGCGTGCGGATAAGATCCCTGCAGGTGTCGTACACCAGGAATCGGGGCAGCCCATCTTTCTGGATCCGCAGCTTCTCATCCAACAGGCTCCAACCGTGAGTACGCGCGTTCACGCCCTTCACCGGGACCCGGTCCAGCACCTTCATATAATCGTGCGCCGGCGACCCAACCGGTGGCATGTCCTTGTTCAAGGTTTTATGCGCGGAAGCATCATTGCGGCGCCACATGGCCGGGTCCATCACGATGGGAATCTTCTCCCCTGTCGCCTCCTCTTCAGCCTGCGACAGTTCCAAGATACGGGCAGCCTGCTGCCGTGCGGTCAGCTCGGTAGCGTACTCCTCGCGGTAGACAACCACCAGCCCATCATGCAATAGGCACATCCACACGGCCGAGAACGGGGCACTGAAGCCGTAGTCGACCGCGATGACTTTCTTGCCGGTCAGCAGCGGGATCGGCAGCTGCTCGGGTTTGATGATGTGCTTGGATGCACGCCACTGGTTGAACCTGGTGCCGGATATGACATTCCAGTCGCCCTCAACCAGCGCCTGGAACAGCTCGGGGTCGAGGTTGCCCAGCTTGGCCAAGTAGGCGTCATGATCCAGATACGGGTTGTCGTAGAGGCTGGCCGGCAGGAATACGCGGGTGGTGGTGATCTTCTTCTTGGACAGGCCTTTGGTGTCCAGGGTGGCTTCAAAGAATGTTTCTGGCGGTGCAGGATCAATGAAGTGCGCCTTCACCCAGTTGTGCCCCTTGCCGCCTGGGTTGGATGCGGACAGGGTGCGCAATGGTAGGCGCAGCTGGCGCATGCGTTCAGCGATGGCGCCGGTGGCGCGCAGGCGCGACTGCAAGAGCGTGTACGACTCTTTGTCGTAGTGGGTCAGCTCGTCGAAGCAGACCAGCACGTATTCATGGCCCTGGTATTTGGTGGCGTGCTCTGGCCGGTCGCAATAACCGAGGTGCAGCTCTGCGCCGTTCGCGAAGTAGAAGACGTGATCGGCCTTGTTGTACTTCGCCACCTCGGTGGGGATGCGTTCGCGCAGGCGCTTAGCCAGCTCGGACAGCTCGCCGTAGGTGCGGCGAATCAGCAGGGCCTTGGCGCCGGCGACGAGTGTGCACGCGGTGACGCACGCCGCGAGGAGCACTTCGGACTTACCGGACCCGACCGCTCCACCGTAGAGCACTTCATCAGCCGGGCCGGTGAGCGCGACCTTTTGCTTGGGCAGCGGGCTGAACGGGTATTGCCAGGCTTTGGTGGTGCTCACGGTACCGCATCAGCTTCATCCGAGGCGGGGGCATGGTTGAGAACGGCCCCATCTGGGAGCAAGTCGGGATTGACCAAGAGAGTGAAACCGCCGGCGCCGGTCTGCTCAATTTGAGTTGGCGCATCGAGCCCAAGGAATTTGGCGCGGCGGTCCATGATGCGCAGCAGGACGGTGACAGCTTTCTCGTCGCCTTCGAGTGCCTTCTTGATCTGCGGGCGTGCAAGCTGGTCCAGGAGGAGGATTTCCTGGGCGACCACCTCGTCGACGGCTTCTTTCTCCCGTTCTTTGATCGCCCTCTGGATGTCCTTGTAGCAATTGGATCGGTCCCCGTTGTAGAGCCGATCCGCGATTGCTTGGTAGGTGAGCCTGTTGGCGCGCATTTGTAGCGCCTTGACGCGCCTGGCGTGCTTCTCGGCATCTCGTGGGCTCACCGCTTGCGCCACAGTTGGCCTCCTGATGTTCTGGACTTTGGTTACCCAGAGTGCCTAGTAGTGGCTGGGTTTTGTGGGAGGATGCCGGGGAACTGACGTGTTCGCTTGATAGCATGGACTTAGCTATTTGGGAGTGATTCTTGCCTTGATGAACCTGAGTGACCCGATCACAACGAAAGACGTTGCCGCGATCATGGGCGTGTCTGCACGGTATGTGACGGTGCAACGTTCGCGACAACACAAGCGCATCATGGACGCACGTGCCAATGGCCTTGACGATGGCCTGAAGCCGGGCGAAATTCCCGAACCTGAGCTCGTTTTGGACGGCAAACCAATCTGGGAACGAGCTTCTATTGAACAGTGGCAGGCGACCCGGCCAGCTCCGGGCCGCCGCAACCGCAACAACCGTTAGGCGTGATGGCTGACGAAGTCCACGGGTTCGCCGTTGAGCGTTGGCTGGTCTCCGGTCAGTTGCTGGTATCGCAGGCAGATCACGTCGACGTAGCGCGGGTCTAGTTCGATGAGTCGCGCCGAGGAGCCGTGCTGATGCGCAGCGATGAGCGTTGAGCCGGATCCGCCGAACAGATCCAGGACGATTCCGCCAGGGCGAAGGCTGTTCGCCAGGTTGGCAAGAATCAGTTCGGTTGGTTTCATCGTGGGGTGCAGCCCGTTGCGCAGCGGCTTGTCAATCTCGATGACTGTCGTTTGCTTGTGATCGCCGTACCATCGTTCGCCGCCGCGGCCGAGTCGTCCGTGCCCGCCAGGGGTGAATCCGTAGAGGATCGGCTCGTGCTGGTAGTGGTAGTCCGAGCGGCCCATCACGAGGGTGTTCTTGACCCAGATCAGGTTCTGGCGGACCAGGTAGCCGTTGTCTCGCATGGCTGTCTCGAAGCTGATGCGTCGGGTATCGGAGTGGGCGACATAGCAGGGTGCTCCGGGCTTGAGCCCGTGGAGCGCGTTTTTGAATGCGGCCTGCAGCAGGTCGTCGAGCTCGCCGGCGCCATCGTTCTGAATGGTCAACGCATCCGCAGTTCCGCCGACGTAGTCAACGCCGTAGGGCGGGTCGGTCCACAGTACGTCGGCGGGCTCTTCGGCGATCAGAGTTGCGAGAGCTTCGGGGCTTGTTGAGTCAGCGCAAATAACGCGGTGCCGGCCAAGCTGGAACACATCGCCCAGCTTGCTCAGTGGCTCGGCTGGCGGTTCAGGAGCCTCGTCCGGATCACCGTCAAGCTCCGTCTCCTGAGACGCAAGATCGGCGTCGTTGAGCGCGTCAATGAGCTCGTCGTAATCGCTGAGGTCAAAGCCCGTGCCGGCAAAGTCTCCTTCCAAGGACGCCAGCAGCTCCGCTAATGCATGGTCATCGTAGGAGGCCAGGTCGTTGGAGCGGTTGTCCACGAGCACGATGCGGCGAGCCTGCTCTTCGTCCACGTCGATAATGCCGACCGGGATTTCATTGGCGCCGAGCTCTTTGGCCGCGAGCCAGGTATGGTTGCCGGCCAAGATTTCCATGGTTGCTTTGCGGACAACGATGGATTTGTAGATGCCGTGTGCACCAAGGCTTTCACGGATGCTGTCCATGTCGCTGAGTCGGGCGTTGCTGCCGTAGGGGCGGACGCTGTCGATGGGTACAGTGGTCTGCTCGATATTGAGTACTGGGATAGTCATGTTCGCCTGTCCTTCTTTTGATTCTGGCCTGCCAATTGTGGGTTTGGCTTGGCCAGCGGTGTGGGACGGGCAAGGGTGAAGCACCGCGATTGCGCGTGCCTGGGTTGGTGCTCCTGCTATACCTGCACCAGTGCGCGGGACGCTCAGTTAAGGGCGCTGGCCTGTTTGGCTTGCCGGCGCTTCTTCTTCCCCGCGGCTATGCTTACTGCTTCGACAAGGACTGTGGCTTCGCGGTGGTCGGCGTTGCGTGCTTGGATCCAGTCCATGGTTGAACGTCCTGGTTCCATTGGGTCGGCTACCCGTGCGAGGTGGGACGGGTAGCCGTTGTCCGAGAGCACGGGCAGGCCGCGCGCGCCGGGCCGCTCGGTGCGGTCGTATTGGTAGGGAGCCGCTGCGGCGAGGACCATGTCCAGGGGCACGAGCGGCTCCTGGATTACTTGTTCTGTGAGTTCGCCCGCGTCGAGGAATGGCGCGAACTTGCCATCCTCGTCGCGTGGCTGTTTGGATTTCTTTTTCTTCGCCCACCAAGCTGTGTTGATGTATGGAGATTCTTCTTCCACCAGCAAGCCGACTGCCTGGAGTTTCTCGATCACTGAGCTGACTCGTTTGGTGCGGTCGTCTGAAAGGGTGCCGGTCATGTCTGCGATGCGGGCTGCTGCTTCGAGGCATAGTTCGATCGTCTTGGAGACTACTTCGGGACGGTATAGGGATACGGCGCCTTCGTTGAGGGCTAGGTAGCCTGTTCCGGAGCATACGATGCAGTCTGGATGAACGACGTGTTCTAGGCGTGTGAGGCAGGCAGGGCACAGTTTCCGCAAGGCTGGGCACCCCTTCGGGTTGGTGGTTGGTTAGTCCACCTATAACTATAGTTCAACAGGAGAATTTTCTTGCTAGGCAAGAATCAGCTGTTGGCGTTTTCTTGGCGCTGTCTTTCGGAGTGGGCGTCAAGCTCGGCTTGGATTGCGGTTGGGGTGCGGCCTGCTCGCTCGGCGATTTCCTCGATGGTCACGCCGAGCTTGAGCAGGTAGATAATGTCTCCGGCCACGCTAGAGTGCCGCTTCCCATTGCGCGAGTGGTTCGGTGTCGCCGTGGGTGGCCGCATGATGTTCGCAGTATTCGGATCCAGGCAGGGCCGGGTTGTCGCACGGCTCCCCCTGCTCCCATTGTGAGTCGGGAGTGAGCTGGTGGTGGCAGGGCGCGTACTTGCGGTCGCGGAGCATTTCGAGGCACGCGCGGCAGGTGACTTCGGATGGTTCAGTGGTTCGCTTGGCGCCGAAGTCCCCGAACCAGGTGTCTTGGTGATGGACCGGTGCTGATGCGGTTTCGGGTAGGGCAGAGTGCTGCGAAATGGCAGTCATTGTTCGGGTGACCTTTCATCAATATGTTCGGCTGGTTGGGCCGGCTGTTCGGGCTGGTTAGGCCCGGTTGGTTATTTCTACTTTACCGTGGAGAACCCTCGTTTGACGGTTCTTTTGGCTTATTCTCCGGTGCATTCAGAACCAGGCGTTCGACTCCTACTATCTCGAACAACTGCTGAGTTAGCTTATGAATCCCTTCAGCGGTTTGGCCAGCATTTTGCTGCCCCTGATGGAAGGGAACAAGGTAGTTTGTGTAAATTGCTGAGGACATTTCAAGCACAACCCCAGCGTTATGAACCTCATTATCTAATGCCACCTGCTCAGGGGTAACAACTTCCTCTGGGTTATAACCGTTCCATCTTCGAACGATGCCGGACAAAAGCGTGTCGTTGTAATCAAGTGCTTGATCAAGCTTCGCTGTTTCATCTACGCGGGCTTCACAGAAACCACGGTACCTTTTCACTTCCCGTTCATACTCAGAGAATTGTTGATTGGTGACTCCTGGAAAGGAAATTCTGACTATCTCAGCCGCGTCCTGAAGCTTCACCATTTGTTGGTACCAATCGCTGGAACGTTGACGATCAGCGGCCCTATCTTCCATGCCGCGTTGCTCTGTGATTCCCCTGGTGCCAAGCCAAATCGCAACGATCACCGCGCCCACCGTACCAAGGGCTACAAGTACGTCCACGATGAATCCAGCGATTTCTAGCCCACCAGGCGTTCCTGTAGAACACGTCAATACGTCGAGGTCATCGGCGCTATCTGCTGGTATGCGGCAGGTGAAATCATCGGCACTAATCATGGTTCAATCTTAGTTTGAGTTGAGCACCCTAATTAGCGCAGAGGCTCTAGGCGCGCGGCCGGCAAGTTTTGGACCCCAAATGCCTGGTACTACATGTTCAAGCATGGTTTTGATTTCGTCCCAGTGTTCGGCAAGGCGGGCCCATTCTGTTGAGACGACGCCCATGTATGAGTAACCGGGCGCAGTGCGTCGGTTGCGTATCCGCGTCACGACCATCGGCGGATTCGGATCACGATTACATCCTGAATCTCGAAAGCCGAAAAGTCATGGCCTAGATGACGATTTACGCATTAGGCTTTACTATTAAAATCGAGTTCATATTAGAGATGACCTCACCGTGTTTCAAAAATCAGACATCGCTCTGGCAAAAGAAAGGTCGTTCTCTTGAAATCGAGAACCTTTGGCTCCATCACAGCCACAATAGCTCTCCTGGCGTCATCCTTGGTGGTGAGCCCAGCTATTGCAGCAACGAATAGTCCCTCTGATTCAGCAGAGCCAATTTCACATTTTGGGATTGACGCCAGCAACGTCAAGGTAGATGTCTCCCGAGTTGATGTGGACCGATTGAACCAAGATGAGAAGCAGGCTTTGGAATTGCTTGCAGAACGAGTAGAGCAGGATGGCGGAGGAGTCATTCTCAGTGTGAGCTCCACCGAGTATGTGCCTGAAGCATCTTCGAATAAAGCAGCAACAACTTCTGCTTTGCCCGGTGGCTGCCAGTTAGAAACAGGCGAATACCATACCCCGAACAGCAAAAACTACAGCCATGTGACCGGATGGGCCCACAACCGCTGCGACCATGTCTTTTCGCACAGAATCGAATTAGACATCAAGAAAAAGAAAGCCGGAGCTCCAGGTGGCGGAACCGCTGTCGCCGGTAACACGAAGAACGACGACGAAGTTGAAGCTACATACACGTGCAAAACCGGCTATGTTGCTGAATTCAATACGGTGACGCAGGGACGTGTCACCATCGCTGGAAAACGCTACGTCGCAGCGGGCGCTTCAGGCTGGAGGCGATACAACTGTGGTGGATAAGTTCCCAGGAGAGCGAAGTGTGGTTGATTATTCTGCGAATGGACATCAAGACCCGCTATTCGTAGAAAATGCTCTTCTCGTTCTGAATCAGCGGTGCTTGCCGTTACCTGACGTTGACGTGGCAATTGACGCAATGAATCGTGCCACGAATTCAACGATTGCGACTAGCGGCAAGGCCGATATAGACGAATTGCGCCATCTGACTCGTCTATATCTAGAATCTTTCAGGAACAAGAACCTTTCCAGAGGTGAGCAAAATGAGGCCATCATGAATGTCGCTTCCATAGTGGTTTCGCTTCGTACCCCCGAAGCTCCCCTTATCCCTTCTGAGGAAATGGATAGCCTACTTTTGGAAATCTACTTGTACTTCTTCCTCGAAGAGTCCACTCCTATTCAGCTCGTGGATAGTCTGCTCAAGTAAAAAACAGTACACGCGCGAACGAACTGTGCATCAGCAGATGGCGCAAAGCACACCTGTAAGTGAAAAGCTCCCCGATAGTTGGACTGAGAAATTAGCACCAGCATTCGGGGAGCATCTTCATGCCTGCGCGAAGCAAAGCCACCGCGAAACAACGGGACTAGGAAAAACTGTGAAGGAAAGTAACTAACGCATTTCAGCATTTACCTGAACTCCCCTGAAAATTTAACAATAAACTTTTAAATTGCCTTTAATCAGATGGTTCGTCAAACTAAGAAACATCACTCACTCGCAACCCTGAGAAGGACCATTGAGCAATTTTCCTAGCCCCATCCCACCCGACCGCGCCCCAGGGCCAAAGCAGAAGAACCGGAAGGCACTGTGGATTCTGCTAGCAGTAGCTGCAGTCTTACTTTTGCTCCTGTTTTCGATCCCTGAGCTTTTCGTTCTGATCGCTTTGGTCGGCATCATCTTGGCAATTATTGGCCTCGTCAAGGGAAAGATCCCGTGGCTTCCTATTCACGGGCGTAAGAAGTCAGGACTGTTTGCAGGCGCCATGGTCGTGCTCATGTCCATTAGCGGCGCCATCATGGGGCCCTCTGAGACGACACCACCTCCTGCAGCATCAACCACTAATGCGCCCCTGGTAACCAGCACCGAATCACCTACACCAACGCCCTCGGAATCTGCTTCGCCAACCGCCATTGATGACTTCGTAGGCCAGGAATGCGAAGGCGACGAACTGGTGATGGAGCAGGGAGCTGAAAAACTCTTCTGCGACGAAAACGCTAGCGGCTCTTTAGTGTGGGCTACCCAAGATGACCACGATAAAGCTGTTCTGGCAGCCAAGAAAGCGGCTGAAGAAAAAGCCGCAAAGGAAAAAGCCTCGGCCGAGAAAAAAGAAGCCGAAGCTAAAGCTGCTGCTGAAAAGAAAGCAGCCAAAAAAGCAGCGGAGGCGAAGGCTGAACGCGAAGCTGAACAGGCTGCGGCCGCAGAAGCGGAACGTCGTGCGGCGAAGAAGGCTGAGCAGGAAGAAGCTGCACGTCTAGCTGAGCTTGAAGAAGAGCAGCAGAGCTTCGTTTCCTATGCGAACTGCACTGAGGCAAGAGCAGCAGGCGCGGCACCAATTAGCATTGGCGAACCCGGTTATGCTTCCCATCTTGATCGCGATGGGGACGGAATCGGTTGCGACTCCTAGGTTTCAAACTGGCTGGCACGATAGCCGTCGTGCTTGCTTTGGCTGGGTGCGGTGCTTCTCAAAGTCCCGCACCCAGTTCCTTATCGAGTCAGGCCGCTGGTGAGGCCGGCATCCATGCTGCTCCCCCGATAGTTATCCGGACTGAAGCTCCTCCGATCACGATCAGCACCGAGGCACCCGCAGATAGCATCGAACCCAGCAAGTCCGTAGCGACGCCAGCACCCGGTACACCGCCCAAGGAAACAAACCAGGGAACGTCGGAGGTAGCCGGCCAACTAGCTGAGATTCCAGTAAAAGGCCGCGCGCCGAAGACTGGCTACGAACGCAGCATGTTCGGCAGCGGATGGGGCGACACGGACCGGAACGGTTGCGATACCCGCAACGATATTCTTGCCCGGGATCTGGACGTTCATACCTTCAAGGAGGGTACCCGGGATTGTGTCGTCCTCACTGGGACTCTTCTCGACCCATACACCGGCAAGACGATCGAGTTCGAGCGTGGCCAGGGAACCAGTAACGCTGTCCAGATTGACCATGTTATTGCGCTTTCGGATGCATGGCAGAAAGGTGCGCAACAGCTGTCCGCTAAGGAGCGAATCGAGTTCGCGAACGATCCACTCAATCTGTTAGCGGTCGACGGGCCCACGAACGCTTCCAAAGGCGATGGTGACGCGGCAACCTGGTTACCGCCCACCCGTGACTACTGGTGTGAGTACGTTACCCGGCAGATCGAGGTAAAACACAAGTACGACCTGTGGATGACAAAAGCCGAGCATGATGCGTCCGCCCAGATATTAGCCCGACGCTGCTAATAGAAGGAATCAAAATGCTCGAAAAGTATCGTGTTCGAACCAGTAACCGTTCACTATCTGGCCCTATAGCGTATTCACTAGCCGCACGCTTGTTGTATGTATCCTCGACAACTTAAAGTCGAGACCTAGTCAGCAATTTCAATCAACATAATTTTTAGAAAAGAGCGACCATGTCCACACATCCTCTGATTCGACTAGCCAACGTGTACGAGATATTGCATGAAGCATCAGGTAAAAAAGAGATGAATTATGGCAACATCGACTATCGGTGCGGACGATCCCTGGGTCTCCACGACAATGAGCTAATATCGACAGGTGCGGCACGGGCCGCTTTCGAAGGTCAGCTCTTGCTTGAATCCTTCGTGTTAGAGCAGCCGGCCGCGTCTCAGGATATGGATGTCGAGCACCTCCTGACTGTCATGTGGGACGCAACTCAGTTACTCCGCCAGATCGAGAATCGCAAGGCCTTGTCCGCCGTGAATATCGGTGACGCGAAACTGCTTCGCATGGCTGCTTCGTTGATGACAATGGGCACCACGCTCAATCCCTCAGAATCGTTACAAAATTTTGACTGGTTGCACGCGATTCTGGATGAAGTGCTCACTGATCTTGATGATTCGTCAATTAGCGCGCAGATGAAACTTGCCATCCGTCGTCAAGTTCTCCAAAGTAAGCAAGTGCTTGATCACGATCCGGTGTCGCCCGACCTTGTTATTCGGTATTTGGCTACGCTTTCCGGGCTCCTTAGCGCCGCGGCGCAGGCTGAGCCGAAGGCTTCTAAAGCGCGTCAATTCATGAAGTGGTCCGTTCGTATAGCTGGTGGAATCTTGATTGATGCCTTGACTGGCGTCCCTGCCGCCTCCATCACCAACGCGCTTTTATTGGCCATCGATTCTTCGGCGAGCGATGAGTCAGATGATGATCTCGTGGATTTAGGAGAGGCAGCAGACGCCTAGAGGTCCACGAGCCCCGAGGGGGTCGGCGAGCCCTGAGAAGATCGGAGGCCGGAAGTCCGTCGTTCACTCGTGTGAGTTTTTCTCTAAGAAATCGACGAGCTCCTTGTCGCGCATCTGCCGGTAGTCTTGACTCTGGCAGCAACGCTTGTCACCGCAATAAGGGCAATTCACCACTTGTCTCCCGAACCGATCGACTGGGCTACTGGCCTGCTGACAGCAACAGCAACAAACCAGCTTCGCCAACGTGCATTAGCAGCACCAACTAACGTACTTGCCGACTGTGAATCGTGGCTTGGAGAAGCCCAACTACCATCGTCTAAGAAGTGCAATAATTTCGCGAACGATGCGCTCAACTTACTGCCGACAGAAGGGCCGATGAGCAGGAGTAGCATCATGACTATGAATACCACAAACACTCACATCGGCTGGCGCAGCTTAATTGTCGACAACGTCCTTGGGTTGGCAAGTCTGCTAGTCATCCTGATGTTGACTGTCACGATCAGCGCAATCGGCTTTTTGGGATTTGTTTTCGTCCTAAGCGGGGTTCCCCTGGTGCTAGCAATGATTCCACTGAGTTTCATTGCATTGGTGCTGCCTGAAATTTCGCTGTGGAGAGCACGGTGGTGGTTCCTGGCCGCGTTCGTCGCTTGGGCCATCTCGCCTGTGCTCGGTGGCTGGCTTTACCCATTTTTGAACTCACTAGATGATCAGCAGGCCATAGTTTCCGACGCTGGTTCATTTGTCGCGTGGACGCAATGGCTTTGGGCTCTGCCGTTCCTAGCGCTATACCTAATCATCGGCGCCGGTCGCCTCCGAGAATCGCATTCCACGGATTTGACGAAAAGCCCAATAGCCGCTTAGGTAAACGTGTTGCTCAGCGCCTGGATGCGAGGCGTAGCATTTCTAAGTGGTTGCTGCGCAACCACCCGCGGGAACAAAGCACACCGACTATCAAATATAGTCATTTCCACTACTACGTGAAATGACCATCTCACTTGTCAGCAGCACCTCTGAGGCCGGTTTGCAGTTACTCTTCAAAACCAGAGTGTCCGAAATTTCCAGAGCATTACCACGGTTCATCTAGCTCTTGGGAAACATCGTAATGATCAGTTCATTCGTCTGATGGCGCGCGGATCGGGCATCACCGTTGCCACCCAGTGTGCTGAAAGTTGCAGAGGTTACGGAGGTGGATACCTCGAACCATTCTCGTCCCCAATCAGCAATGTCGGAACCTTCAATACCATTGCTGGCGTTTTTCTCGGGGAATGTGATGATAACCCGGCAGCCACGTTCCCCCAAGGACTTCAAAAGCCCCTTGAAGGCATTCTCCGCCCCACTAACAGTGCTGTAGTCTGACCTGCGCCGAGCATCGAGGCTCGGAGAGCGTCCGGCGCCAGAGACTTCAGCAAATCCATTGATAGCGACAGCTTCCAATACGTGATAGAACCGACTGTACTGGGCTGCGGAATAGGGCGGATCAACGAACACTACTTCATTTCCGACTAAGCCCTCCACAAAATCATTTGCATCAGCCACAAGGCTTCTGCCCTTGTTTCGGGCGAACTGCGGATTTAAGTCATAGAGGTTCGATTCAACTTCTGAGATAAGGTCTCTGCTCCATACCGAAGCAATATGGGGTAAAGCTTTAGGTGTAGGTTGAAATGGTTGAGCCGTATGGCCGGGAGAAGCTGAGCACTTACTAGCTGCCGATATTAGTGCGGCCAAGCTCAACCGCTTATGCGGTGCGCGAGAAGGAAGTGATTTCCTAAGTTCGCTCAGTTGACGAGCCTGCCCGATGCTAAAATAATGTCCCCCATAATGGCGAACAAACGGGTCGTCGGATTCGCTCGCTAGTGTCCTAATTTTGCGTACATCAATATCCGTCAGTGAATCGTTCTGTTCCCGGATTTTAAGCTCTGTCAACACTTCGCTGGCCATTGCAGATTCACGCAGTGGTCGAAGCCACTTCTCAATTAGACGTTCGACATTGACCGGTTTAGTTCGCTCGATCACGGCACCGCTTAGGGCAGACGAATAGTTCTGAAGATCTACTGATGTAACGAAGGCATCATGATTTGTAGCAATAAACTTAGATACCGCGCCAGAACCCGCGAATAGATCCACGAAGGTATCTCCAGCTCTAACGACTCTATTAAGTTCTTTCCCCAGCCCATTTTTTAGTTGCCATCGCTTAGAACCCATGTATTTCACGCAGGCATACCCCAAAGGCCTACTAATTCAAACCAAGACAGGTTTGTTATTGCTGACGGATTTTCTTTCAAAAAACTATTCCTACTTGCGTTGACAGGACTCGCATCGAGCCATTGTTCGGCGTCTTCCAACGCCACCTGTACATCCTCCCACAAATCTCGCAGATCGGCGCTCGGTGGGGCGGTATCCCAGATTCCTCGGTCTGCGCCGAGAGCAGTCCACCAGTAGTCCCGGTCAGCTAGACTTTCCCCGGCATTATCAACGAGTAGTCGACAGGACGAAGTTGCTAGTGAAAGCAAAAGTGCACTTCGTGACATTACGTCCAGGTGATGAGTGGCTGAAGTTGTGAGACTTGGCTGCAGTGCATGGTCAAAAATCGGACTGTTGTCTGGTGACTCGATTCTTTTCAAGAAATCCTGTACGAAGTCCTTCTTCTTGCCATCAGGAAGAAACTTAGTCACGTCGTCGACGAATTGGTGAAATTCTTTCTGGAGTTCCCCTGGCGTCTTCTCCTCCACTGCATGAAATACCTTTTCAATTGCGAGACGCAACATTTGCATGTCGAGTACAGGGAAACCAGATGCCTCGGGTTCTAAAGATCGCCATAATTCTGATGCGAATTGCACGCCCTCACATGCATTTATCGTACTGGCACCGTTGATCCGTGTTGGTCGGTAACTAGCTTCGTTTCTAGACTCTCGGTCATCAGCAATCATTTGGATATCTATTCCGAGGGAAGCAATCCAATTGGAGGCGAACGAACTCCACGTATTATATTTCGGCGCTTGACTTAGCCAGTCTTTGATCGGTCGTCCATGCGGGCGAAATGCCTCGCCGACTAGATCCCAAGAACTCTGCGTCGACGACCACCAGTGAAGGGCTTTCCAAGTGAAGTCGTGAGTACCGCCGGGATTCGGTACGCGCGCCACCTGATACATTCCAGTGATTACGTAGTGTTTTCCGCTGAATACTCCTATGCCGTTGCATGCAAGAATCGACATTGCAGCACGCAACTCTGCATAGTAAGCCAAGTGTCTGGCGACAGCATAGTCGCCTAGCAGATGAGCCTGCATAGCGCGTCCTAGAAAACCCCAGCCATCTGACATGTGCAATACCGTCGAAGCAGCGATGTACTCCGAGAGATCTTTCTCATTCACGCACGAATTTTTGATATCAGCCTCTAGCTGGGATATCAGGTTATCTCGGTAGACATTACTTGCGCTGACCCAGTGCCCGTTCTTGCTATAGGGCGCCATAGAAGCAAAGATCTTAGCCGTACTCCCGCGATCTGCAGATTGCAGTGATGCTTGAACAGCATTTGCGGCATTAATGTTCACAGGCATGGGTTATTTCCAGCCCAATGACCCTAGAGCCGCTTCGGCGCATTCCGAAACTTCCCGAGTGGCGTTCTCAGCCAAATGAGACAAAACGTCTAGTTTTAACTCTCTGTATCCAGTGCTTCCTCTGAATCTTCCCTTGTCGCGTTTCTGTTCTCGGTTCAAAGTTTCGTCGCCATAAGTTCGCCAATCATATTCCGCCAAACTAATCGAAATTTGATGCATGAATTCGCGAATTGGTTGGTTCTCACGGAGTGATTCTAAGCATCCACCGATCGCGTCCTGAGACATTGTCTCGACAAAGTCTTCGGAACGCCATCCGCTGAGATTCAGCTCATCGGCTCGTAAATAGAATAAGTCGTTATAGACCCCAAGTATGGCGCGAACTCCCTGATCTGTATTTGGCAGCGAAGTATCACCTTCGAAAGCAACGTCAACAATTTGAGTATCCGAATGCTCTCTCATCGCTACAGCCCAGGATGCATCCGTCGTCCTAACCGCGTCTCGGAAGGAAGACCAAATCTCAATCAAGAAAGCTGATTGTTGCGATCGATTCCACGGTAAGACGGCCTCATCCTTGCCGGCAGGCGCTCCGAACAGGCCGCCAATTCCGGTCCTGTTGCTCTCCCACTTTTTGACAAAAGTCGACAGCAAAGATCGGATCCATGCAGCCTGCCTAACGACGTTTCGACCGCCGTCTCCGAGCATGTCGATACGCTGGTACCATGGGCTCCCCTCAAAAGACCACAGAGCCTCAGTTAGTTCTTGCGCACGCGATTCTCTGTAGATAGTCGGGCCTCCAGCGTGCTCCAGCCAGTCTTCGGTCCTGAGCAACGGGTACAAATCGAACCCTAGTGAAGTATTGATCTTAGCCGGCTTGATATTGATGACATAGAAGAGGTACGCCTGCCAGCTAATATCCAAACCATCGAACAACACGACTGGAAGCTCGTAATCGTAATCGTCGTTTTCGTCAAAAGCCCATAGACGATGCTGCCCATCAATGACTTCAATGGGTGCGACTTGACTTGGTCTCCAAGCGTCATCCACCGAGTGCGGAATTACGATGCGACTGAGCTCGCCGCCATCCTCGACTCTCACAAGATCATCGGGGGCAACAGTTCCTGCGGTGCGAACATCGTCACTTCGGAGCACGTTAACGACGATTGCAGTCGGCAGCCATCCAGGCTTTTTTAGGTCGTCGTATTTCCCAGAGTTCTTGTTGGATTCAGAGACCACAGACCACGGAAAGCCATGTTTGACAAATTCTGCGATTTCCTTGCTTCTAGCTTGATTGTGTTTTCGCTGAACACCAGTTTCGTCTTTTCGCGTTCCACCGGTAGTCAAAGTTCGACGATTGATATCGCATAAGGCACGAAGCTTCGATGCCTTGATGGAAGTGACGTAGAAATGTTCCGATGGTCGACGTCGATGGGAATCTTCGTCGAACTTAATATCTTCCCACTCAGGTAACCACTGGTGAACCTTGAGCGCTGGAATACCGTAGGAGGCAGAGTCATTCATAAGGCAATATAGTACAGTTCATCCTATTTTTCTGAAGAACTCTGAGTCAGATGGCGTAGAAATTCGGACGAGCAATTAATTATGAGTTGCGGTTGATAACCGAAGGACTATTGAAAACAGTAGATACGAGGAACACTTCACACTAAATTTTGCCGACCGTAGAGCTTTCGAAGACGAGTGTGCTTTCGTTCGTGTGGAGTGTAGGGTCTGACGACTTGAGCAAACCTGTGTCGGATTCGAAATAGCGGATCCTGTAGGTATGGCCATCAAGTCCAGGATTAGAAGAAGTGCAGACAAGCATTTCCCCGCTTTTCCTTGCTCTTGCAGGAAATACGCCCGCAATTCGAGCAGCGCCGCAACGATGTAGTCTCTCGATGCGCGGTAGTTTCTGGTTGCCTCAGCGTCGGTCTTCGCACCCTTTTTCATGCCCGCAAACTCTGCATCCTGGAGGGTTGGAGACTGCTGCACTATCGACTCGGGATCGGGGCGGCTCATGCTGTAGCGATGGGGTCGATGGCCTTGTGCGCTTTGTAGGTGCGGATGCCGGCGACAATGGCTGCCAGGCATAATTCGAAGTGCCAGTCGTACTGCTCCCAGGCGCTGACAGATTCCCAGCATTCGTCATAGTGGTCACGCAGTGGGCTGTTTGAGTCGGAGATGTTTTGCACTGCTTGGAGAGCTGACTCGGTTGTGCCGGTACTAACCCAGTCGTCCAGTACTTCGTCTTTCAGGTGTTCCCACCACCGCCTCGTCGTTGTGGTGTCCATGTCGCGGGAGTACTCCCAGAAGTCTTGCACCAGCCATTTTTTGAATCGGCCCTCGTCGTAGTTTTTGACTTCGGATCGGCCTCCGCTGGAACCGGCTTTTAGCTTCTCGGCCCAGTAGTGGGTGTTGATGTGTCCGACCATGAACGTGAACATGTCTTGTTCGCGTGCGAACGTGTAGGTGCCTATGTCGCCAGTGATGGTGAGGTTGCCGGGCCAAGTGATCAGTTCGAACCAGTAGAGACCGAGCTCTGGGTTTTTGAACCGCAGGTGCCGATATAGGCCTTCGTCGTGGAGGATGGCCATCTGGTGGTCGCCCAGGTTGCTGTTGAACGTGGCCAGCAGTCCGCCGTTGGAGTCGCGGTTGTCGCAGTACTTGGCATCTGCTGTGGTGAGCTTGTGCAAGGTGGTCATGTCCTGGCTTTCTTTGGTGGTTTTGGTCGGCCGAACATCGGGCGCGCGGTGACTGGTGTGCTGGCTGTTCGCTGTCCATAGGTGGGCGGGATGCTGACTGGTGGTTCGGGGTTGTACTGCTTCGGCTGCGCGTCCAAGAGTTGCTTGGCCAGCTTGTAGGGGCCGCGGTTCCAGAGGGGGTGCAGATCAAGCCAGATCAAGTGGCCCGGCGTGTGCACAGCTACTTGGTCGACGACCTGGATCTTGCCGTGCTCGCACTCGCGCACGTCGCCCACACGGTCAGTGAGGAACTCGGCGTGCCGGCAGTCCTTACGGTGGGTGCGCAGTGCAGCGTCACGCAGGTTCGGTGCCTTAGTCATTTGGCACTCCTAGTTGGTGTTGAAGGTTGCCCGGTAGATCGTGGATCCGGTGAGGCGGTGGGTGCTGATGGTGAGCGTGCTTGGGTTGAGGCGTTCGCCGGCGGGCAGGTCGCGGATCTTGTTTTCGACGGCTTGTGCGAAGGCGTGGAGTCGGGTTATCGCTAGCTCTGTGTCAGTGGTGTTCGCTTCGACTTGGATGCGGTAGCCATTGCGAGGTTGTGGTGCGGTGCCGAAGGCGTTGAGGTTCCAGGGCTTGTCTCCTGGCTTTGGGAAGAGGTCAGTCATTGTCGTGTTCCGGTCCTCGTGTTGGGTGGTCCAGGGTGTAGATTCCGCCGTCAGCTTTCATGAACACGGGCAAGAGCCCGGTGCCTCTGCTGGGGTTTTCAATCCATTCGTGCCAGCTGAGTGCGACGTCGAAATGATCATCAGGCGCGGCGAATCCGAGAAGCTTGGCTGGTTCGCCTTTCCAGACGTCCTGACGTTCGACGTTGCCTGTTTCTGGGTTGATCCAGTAGGGGTATGGGATCCGGCCGGCGCCGTCGTAGTCGTAGTCGGGCTGCAGCTTGATGAAGTTGGTGCGGGTGCTCAATTTGGTTCTCCTGGTCGTGGGGTGGGCGTGCGCGGTGGGGTTGCGAGATTTACCTGCCGTGCACGCCCGGTTTCGTGTGCTGCCCCTGTCCCCCAAGGCAAGGGGCAGCACACAGTCGGTGGGTTAGAACGCTGGGGTGGCATAGTAATCGTCGTTGCGGTGGTGGTTGACCGCTTCCCATCCGTGCGCTTCAATGTCGGCCTCGGCCATTCCAATGAAGGCGCCATCGGGCATGATTCCTTGGAAGTCGTGGCGGGAGTTGATGGTGCGGCGCAGTAGGGTGCCTGCTTCAGGGCCGCCCGTGATGTGAATTAGGACGGGTCCCGCTGGCAGCGGCATCGCTGGTTCGTCGTCCTCGACTACTTGGGCGTCAGCCACTTCGTCTTCCAGGGGCTGCACGTTGGTTAGCCATACCTGTTCCCAGGTGATGCCATACTCGTTGATTCTTTCGCCGCTCATGGTGAGCAGACCTTCACCGGCGAAGCGACCATCAGCATCCTGGCGAGTGAGGACCACCCCTTGTTGAGCGCTTGGGTGTGTTCCTGGGTTCAGGATGCGGATCATGGAGCCGGGTTCGGTTGGCAGTGGGGCGGCTGACCGGTGTACGAGGTAGTACCCGTCGCCGGGGCCACCGATGATGCCCGCGTTCTCGACTAGCACCTGACCATGGTCATCAACTTTTGCGACTGTGGCGACAGTAAGGGTCTGCAGGGCTAGGTTTGGGTAGACGATGGTGTCTCCGGGGCGGACCGCTGAAGCGGGAATAAATGGAGCGTCTGGGAATAGTCCTTTGATCTTCATGGTGATCGATCCTTAGAGGCTGGCGTGGATGAGGGCTGGGACTGGTGCCGGCAGTGGGGTGGAATGCTCCTGGGTGATGCAGGTGCATTCGGTGTGGTGGTGTTCTTCTGGATCGGCATCGTAGACGGGGCCGTCGTTGATGTTGACTCGGATCCGGGCGCCTGCGGGAACGCCAAGGGTGTCGATCTGGGCGACAAGGACCTGGTCGAGGTCTGAGACGTAGAGTTGGGCGGTCGCACCCATGAGTTCGACTTCGCCACTGAGGTTTGGGTTAGTCATCTTCGTCCCCCAGCAGCTCCCGCATTTTGGACAGAGTTTCGCGGGCTTCATTGAGTTCTTCTTCCGCGTGCTCCGCACGTCCACGCCACTGGGTAGCCCGTTCGAGTTCGTCTTCTTCAAGCAGCAGCCAGGGGCCTTGCTTGTAGTAGAAGTACTCGTCGCGCTGGTTCCCGCCGTTACCGCGATAAATCGAGCCGTGCACGTTGACCCAGAGCCCGTTCTTCCACGGGTACATGTGCCAGTCGGCGGCCTGCATTCGCAGCTCTGATTCGGCGATCATTTTGGCCGGATCTGCGTAGCCGTCTTGTGCAGCTTTGTCCTCTGCCGCAGCTTTCCAGGCGTTGAGGTTTGGTGGCTTCTTAGCCATGTTCGGGTGACGCTTTCTCTTTGAAGGCTGGTTAGGCCTTGCGGGTGCTTCGGGTGGTTAGCCGTTCGCTGGTTTGATCTGGGCAGGTACCCAGTCGTGGATTTCGGTTGGGAGGAAGTACTCCTCCCCTTCGATTGGTTGCCCGTCGACTGGGTAATATCCGCCGTCGGGGCTCCACCGCAGTTGCCATCCTGCCTGGCTGGTGATCCCGGCGCTGCTGGTTCCCGCGGTGACCCTGTAGGCGATGATCAGTGGGTTCTCGTTGGGATCTGGTTGCGGTGCGTTGTTGTTGAGGCGGAAGATTCCGCGCTGGCTGGGAGTGGCGATTACTTCGCCGTGCTCGGAGAGCCATTTGCGCAGGCCTTTGTGGTGGGCGATTCCTACGGTGTAGGTGTCCTTGATGGGCCGGGCGATGGTGTCGCCTTGCATGATTTCCGAGTACTTGATGGGTGTGGCGTCGTGGTGATTCGACTTGATGAGGTAGGTCATCGGTCTCCGTCTATTTCGTTTGGGTGGTTAGTCCAAGTTGATGACCCTAGCCTATCAACTAGATTCCCGTTAAGCAAGATAGAAAATCAATCAAACAAGAAATCTACTCCAAGGAAAACACCTTCACAACAACATCATGAGGCCCATTTGGCCACGTCCGCCGGTTATCCGGGCCAACACACCACTCGTCCTTGTCATCCGGCAGCAAACCAGCATCAACCAGGCCATCCACAATCGCCTTCGAAGTCGGCTGCAAGTTCGCAACCTCACGCTTGATGTTGTCCGGAAACCGGTACCAAATCTCGATATGAGCCCGATCAAGACCCGGGATGCGCGCATTGCGGCACCGAACGGCAGCCAAAGCCCGCCACCACTGCGTTTTCTTATTCCGCGCCTGAAAATGCAACCGTTGATTCGCATTCAAATGCTGCGCTTTCCACTGCTCCTTGGTGACCGGAATGCGGAACTCCCCCACCAGATTCCGCGCGCCCTCAGCCACGCGCCACCCCTGCGCGGCGCAAAGCCTCGTCAACATCCGGATGCCCCGTGAGTGGCAGTGAGTCGGCTGCGACCAGGTTCATCATGGAATCGAAACCGACGACCACCTTTTTCCCGGCAGCCCCCTTCCTGAACCCGAATCGGTAGCTCATGTTCACCACGAGCCCGAGAATTCCGAGCAGCTGCACGAGCGCCGGCAGCCGAGGATCATCCATCAACACGCTTCCCCTGATCCCTGCCGCCAGCACCGCCCAGCAGGTGAGCTGGAACCAATGCCTCTCCAGCAGGGCGCAGATATCGGCACAGGCGAGCAGCGCCAGCGTAAAGATTTGCCCCCAGGGCTGCGGCAGAAGTAGCGCCGCGAGCATCACGCCGATGGTGGCGAAGGTGAGGGTGGTGAGGATGAATGTTGCCTTGCCGGTTTTGGCCGTGGTCATTGCTGGCTCCTGTGGTTCTGCCTATGGGTGGTTGTTTTGCGTGGTGCTGCGGCGGTCTTGTTCGAGGGGATTTGCGTCTTGTTATTCAGGATATGCGATTGCGGCTGTGTTTCGTTTTGCGGGCCTGTTTTTTGCTGGGCGGGGTGATTGCCTTACTTTGGTGCGTTTGTCGCGCCTGTGTGCCGTGGTGCCTTGCTGGTCGCATTGTTTGCTTCTTGGAGGGTTTGGGCGTCTCGGATTGCTTGGCGTGCCCGTTGTGCGTTGCGCGCTGCTCGTTCGGGTGCGAGTGGGAGTCCTGGTTTGCGTTTGTTGAGCAGTTCGGGGGCGCGGTCTCCGAGGTCGATTTCGTCTTGGCATGGCCGGCAAGGCACTGGCTCCCAGTGGTGTTCTTGGCAGCGGGGTCGTTCTGGTTCCGGCGCGTCGGCGGGTGCGGTGCTTTCCCAGAAGCGCGAGTTTTCGGCGATGAATCCTGGGGTTTGCTTGAGGTATCCGCTGGGGCCGGTGGCTGTGGCGTAGGCGATGGCTGCTCGCAGCGCGTGGTTGAAGTCGACTGCTGGGAGGCCTTCATTCTGGTTGGCTGCTCGGAGGATCTTGGCGATGCTGGCAGTGGCCCATTCTGGGCGGGCGGCGTGGAGCACGGAGGTGAGGCGTTCGCCTTGGGATTTGGTGAGGATCATTGTTGGGTCCATTTCTGTGGTTAGGAGAAATTTTGGAGTTTGGTAGAGCAGCAATTCGTTGGGTGCGTTCGCGCGTTTAGGTTCTGAACGATTTGCTGCTTTTTTGTTCGGGATTTTTTAACAGGATTGCTCGGGAACGTAAGTAGTGCTGCTTACGTAAGTTGGTTAAATGGTTAATGGTTAATGGTGGTTGGATTTCGCTTGAGCATCTGCTGGGGTTTTGCTTGGGATTTTTTCAAGCAAAGTTCAAGCACTTTTCAAGCAGCTGCTTGGATTCTGCTTGAACGGTTCACACGCTTTTTTGGGTTTCCTGGCACCATTGGCAAGAAGCATCGAACACGCTTTTTGCCGCGTGATTCCGGGAGTGATGGGACTTTTGTCCGCCTACACTGCCTGCGGTTTGCTTGATTGATTTCTCGACTTCGATGCGCTGTTTGGACTTCTGATGTTCGAGGTAATCGTGCATGTAGTACTCGCCCTTGGTGGCGGTGCTCTCGACCCATCCGATTTCGATCAAAAGTTTCGCTGTAGCGGCGCCCTGTCCGTTGAGGACCGACTCATGAACGATGCCGTTGGTCGTGTACTCGTTGCAGTAGCCCCACAGGCTCAGAAGGTGGACTTTAGCCTTGTCTGTCAGGCGCACGAATTTGGGATGCCTGAACAGTTCATTGGCCACCGTGAAGTATGGCCGCTTGTCGAGTGGAACGCGCTCGATCCCCTGGTGTTCCATTGTTGGTTCTCCGATTTTTTACTGCTTGTCCGGGTGGTTGTTGTTGCTCTGGTGTTTCGATGATCTGTTGGCCCTCGGCGTTGGTGAGGCTCCGAGGGCTTCACGAATTAGGGTTCGACTTGACCGATGACGATGAGGTAAGCGACGGCGTAGAGGTCGATGTTGCTGCGAGTGAGGCTGGCCTTTTCAAGGAGCTGGGTGGCTGTCTTGAATGGAACGTCCGGTGCGAGGTATTGCATGCTGCTGACCAAATGGTCTACGAGATTGAGGTCGGCTTTTGGAGCGCTGTCGGCCTGGGTCATGACGGTGATTTCTTTCTTCAATTTTTGGGCGCTCTTGTGATTGGGGAGGCGTCCATGGGGTGCGAATGGGGCCCAAGAACTTTGGGCCCCATACAAGTGTGGAGCATGGTACCGACTATTCGGTACACCCTCCGCATTCTCCAGTCGGCAGGATGAGCCGGCCGCAGGAGTCACAGATGTTTTTACCCTTGGGTCGCACCGGTGTGAGTGGTGGCTTGGGAGGGATAAGTGCGATTGTTGGGATATTCGACCCCATGGCTAGATAATTCCTTTCAGCTGGTACTTGTCATGACGCTGCTGAGCTGCGCGTGCTAGTTTCGCGCGCATGCTTCGACGCTGGCGCGCTTTGATCTTGTGTGTTGGCTGCGTTCCGTTACGCCTGCCAGGGAAGCGCGGGATGGAGAAATGCTTATCCAATTCAGTGTCCTAGTCTTCTGAGTGCGAGCTGGTGCTCATTAGGACACTCCGAATTGACCCGCGGATGTGGGAAGTGCGCCCTAGAACGGCGGGGGCATCTCGTCAGTAGTCCCCCAACCAGATCCCCCAGTGTTGCCTGCATTGCCCCATCCGCCGCCGGCCTCCGCATTTCCGCCTTGCCGTCCACCGCCGAAGCCGTTCCCGCGGCCGGCAGCACCTTCACCATTGCCGCGCGCTGTCCGAGTGACCTTGGCTGATGCGAAACGGAGCGATGGACCAATCTCGTCAACCTCAAGCTCCATCACGGTGCGGCGCTCCCCTTCCTTGGTATCGTACGAGCGGGTGCGCAAGCGCCCCTGGGCGATGACACGCATGCCTTTGTCTAGTGTCTCGGCAACATTCTCAGCCGCTTCACGCCAAATGCTGCACCGCAGGAAGAGTGCTTCGCCGTCCTTCCATTCATTCGTCGCACGGTCAAACTCGCGTGGCGTCGACGCGATCGTAAAGTTCGCTACGGCTGAACCGGACGGGGTGAAGCGCAGTTCCGGATCCGCGGTGAGGTTTCCGATGACGGTAATAACAGTTTCGCCTGCCATGGGTTACTTTTCCTTCGTGATGAGGTGAGGGTAATGCTGGGCCACGCCTGCCTCGTAGTCCTGGACGGCATGGTGCCAGCGCTCCGTAGTATCAGCGACCTTTGCCACAGAATCATGGACCTCGCCGCTGTTGGCGAAGAACCTGGCACGATCTGTGATGGTGCGCCCCCAGTTCTGTACGCTGGTCTGCAATGCCAAGCAGTCTGCGAGCGTTACTTCAAGTAGTCGCGGTCCAACGTTGCGCAGCTCGTCGATGTGGGCGTACTTGTTCACGTAGCCGTCGCCTCCAAGCTTCGACAGGCTGACCATTCCGGTGCCGGTGTCGACTTTGATCACTTCCCACAGCGTTGAGGTCTTGGACTTGCCTAGCCGGGCGGTTGATCCAATGCGGATATCAGTCATGATTCTCTCTTTCGTAGCGTCGATTCTTGATCGATGTGAATGTTGGCATGCCAGGGGTGGTGCTTGTGTCTACCAAAGCGCCGATGATTCAGGGGTGCTTTGTTCGGTGCTCGTCGTCTTGCGCTGCTTGTACTCGATTTCGAGGGAGGGCAAGGCATCATTCAACGATCCGTATTTGGCGTTGATGCGGGCTACTAAACGGGTGATCGCGGCAGCGCCTGCGGTGGTCACCTTCAATGTGTAAGGGACATTGCCTTTGAATAGTGGCGCTTCGTGGTTCATCACCCGGTGGAAGTACTGCTTCTTGTCGGCGTACTCGGACCATTGATACTCGGTGACGATTTCGCCCTTGCTGGTGCGCCGGCGGTAGGAATCCGAGTAGATCCAGCCCGAATATTTCAAAGCAAGACGCAAGTCGCGTTCGCCGACCGCCAGATTGCTCGCAACACTGCGCAGCAGGTGGAAGTCGTTGTCAGCGACCATCGTGTCGAAGTAGCCCACCTTTGGCGCATCGAGTTCTGCTTGCGCACGGAGCGTCTGGTTCTCCTGCTCGGCTGCCATGGCCAGCTGAAGAATGTCGATGCGGGAAAGGCTGGACGGGTCAAATTGCTGTGTTTTTAGCTGGTTCGCCATTTCGTAGAAGGCTTTCACGAGTGCCTTCTTGAATTGGCGGATACGGTTCATGTTGCGCATGTAGGTCAGAAGCAATGTGGCCTGCGGTTCGTTCAACAGGAACACTTCGCGGTGCTGCACTTTGCCGTCCACGCCGGTGAACGCTCGCGTTTCAGATTCCAGCGTCCCGAATTCCTCCAGGTCTTCACGGTAGGTGCGGATTAGCTGCAGGACATTCTTATGCTGACCGTCAACGCCTTGCGCAATCGTCTCGCTGCTGACTGCAAGTCCGTGGCCGGTGTACTCAATGGTTGGTTGGTGCAACGCGCGTACTGACGCTTCAGTTTGTTCCGGAGTGAGTTGGAAATTTTCTATAGTCATTGTTCGGGTGACCTTTCTGGGTGCTGGAGCCGCTGGTTATCGGCTGCGTGGGAACGCGATGATTGAGAAGTTGACGAGCGAGTTGTGGATCGTCCGCTTGTACTGGCGGAGCTTGCCCTCGTGTTCGGGGCCGACGAAGCGAATTTCGTTGAGCCATAAGACCAGGGTCGCTGGCGAGGCGGTCATCATTGTCCGGTACTGGTCGCCTTTCGCGTGGGCTTTCATTGGTTTAAGGTCGGCCCATTCGCGACGATCTTTGAGGTTCTTCAGTTGTCCGGAAGCGTTCATGCCCAGGTCTTCGATGACGCTGCGCATGAGGATGCGTGGACGGCCTTCGTCGTATACAACGGGTATCTTGACTCCGGCGAAATCGATGGTGGGGTTCTTCCCGGAAGGGTCGATGTTTCTCAAGGTTGGTTCTCCATTGTGGGTGTGCGCTGGCGTGTGGGTGCTCGTTTGAGCCGGTTGTCCCACTCTTGCCTGGCTGATTGTGAAAGTCTTCTGTCGATCGGTGCTCCAAGCCGGGTGGTTCCCCTTGGAGTTTGAAGCCGAAATATACGAGTGGAGTGCGTGGCGGGTTTCGGGTGATTTCCCCGCCACGCACTCCACTTTTGCTCTGGAGGCTACTCGCGCGACAGCGCTTCTCCGTCGTGTGTTTCCTGGACTACTCGCTCCGCTGAAGCCTGTGACACCTCGGAGCTATTGATCCTGGCCCCGGCCAACGTGGCACAAGCTCCGGCATAGGTCGACAGCGCGGTAATCACTGCTGGATCCTGCCGGCTCCTCACCATGTCGCCAGCCATGCGAAGTTTGTCCTCGGCTTCGTTCAATAGTGCGTCGATGTCCACGATCGGTTACCGGCCCTCGCGCTCGGCCGCGAAGATCGCTTCCTGCTCCTCCGGTGACGGCGCATTATCCTTCCATGGATCCCCGGTCACTTCACCGGTGTCAGTGTTCACGTTCGCCGGCGGCTCTTCCGCGAATTGACCGTTGATCTGTGTTGGCGGCTCCGAGAAGTTCGGCTGTTCTGAGACCTGCACCAGGTCACTCTGCGGAGTGAGGTCGTAGCGCACCGACTCGTCAGCAACCAACGCGTTCTCAATCTGCGTGGACTTCGGCATGTACTTGAAGTTCAGGCGGATCGTCGTCTTCAGCGCCATGGCGTCGAAGTGGTCAGCCCATGGACCGGTCACCTGCCCCTGCTTGTTCTTAGCCTTGGCGTGCAGGTCACGATGATTCTCCATATCCTCCTTGGACATGTACATCATCTGACCGCGGTCTGAATCCTTGCGGAAGAACACGCAGTAGTAGCCAATCACGTCGCCTCGGGGCCCCGACGCCGGGTAAGTGTGCTTGTGCTTACCCGTCATGGGATCTGGAATGAACTCGTCGTTGCGGCAGACCAGCTGCGCGGTCACATAGTCGATTTCACCGGATCGGTTGGCAAGGTCCAGCATGCCCTGATAGCCGATGATGAACTGTGCGTCAAACCTCCGCTGACGCCCATTCCAGAAGGGCAGGATATGCGCTTGCTGAAGCGCACCGATGCCTGGGCGTAGTCCGAGCTGCGCGCATTGCATGATCGCGCCGAGGAAGCTGGTCGGTTCGCACTCCATGAGCTTCGGGTTCTGGCGCAACACGGTGATGGTGTCCCGAACGAGCTGCGCTGCGTCGGCGCCACGTGGCATGGCCAGCTTGAACTGGGCTTCCATGGATCGAACTTGCTGCTCCAGCGTGTTGCCCTCCGGCTGGCGCTCCTGGACCTGCTGATTCTGCTGCTTGACCCGTTGTGCGAGGTTGCTGCCCATGGTTACTTTCCTTCCTTGATGGCCGGGGTCCGCAGGACCCTGGCACGGTACTTGTTGTAGGTTTCGGGGTGATCCGACTTCAGGGTGTCCATGTCCAAGGTTGGCTTCATGACCTGCAGCTGCTCGAACAGCTCCGGCTCCGCCTCCTTGAACTTCGCGGGTGCGAAGTTTCCGTTCTGGTTCAGGGTGGCCAGGGTGGTGGCACCGTCCGCTTCGTCCTGAATCTTGTTGTGCTCCCCGAACAGGAGGCGGAACTCCGCTTCAACCTGGTCCTTTTCCTTCTCGGCATCCTTGATGGTCGCCTTGGCCTTGGCCAGCCGCTCGCGCAGGTCCACCACCAGTTCGCGAGGCTGCAGCGTAGCGGAGTCTGCCGCCTGGGCGAAGGTGTCTTTCAGGTGCGGGAGGGTGACGTTCGTGACCTCTGGTGCGACGTCGGCGAGCACGTTCTGCTCCCAGAATCGGCGTTCGATTTCAATCAGCTCTGCGATCAGTTCCTCGTCGCGGTCAATGCGTCGGGTAAAGAACTCACGACCGTCTAGGAGCCCTGATATCCAGCCATGGGATCGGCCCGTGACGGCAAGGTTGTGCATGACCTGCAGTTCTGCGTGATCTGGCACTTGGCCGTCTTCCCATTCCTCGCGCAGCCAGCCAGTGGATGACTTGGCTTCGAAAATCCCGCCATCTGGGGTGAGCCCATCTACAGTGCATTGCATAAATGGGTGTTCCTTGGAACGCATCAGACCGGCCTGGCGTACCTTGATGCCCGTGTCCTCGACGAACAGAGTGCGGATCACTGGTTCCAACAAGTGCCCCATGCGCATGGCGTGGTTGTAGGCCGGCCCGTCGGAGTAGCCTCGCTTCACGGACCAGGTTTCGTAGGCGCTGCCCCATCGGTTCAGGCCAACAATGGAGGAAACATCTGACCCGCCGATTCCTTGCTTGCGCACTTCCAGCCATTCTTCCTGGGCTGCGTCAGCTCGCAATATTAGATTTGCCCCTGGGCAGGCATAGTTGGCGCGTTCAGTGGTTTCCTGCGGAGTGTGTACCTGTGAAGTCATTACAGAGCACCACCCTCGATGAGTCCGGTGATGATGAATGCGGCGAGGATCAGCGCGCCTATTAGGAAGTGCTTGACCCGTTCGCGACGTGCCTGAATCTGATTTTGGGTGTACTTGGCCTTAAGCCGCAGTTGCGACATGTGGTTCTCCATTCGTGGGTACCGCTGGTTGGGCGGTTCGGGCTGGTGAGGCCCTTGGTCCTTGTTCGGGTTTGCGGTTGGTTATCTTGTTGCCCGCAACAAGAACTCTACACACACAATTCCTGTTTGGCAAGAAACTATTATTTTCTGCCAAGATGCCACGTTTGGAGTAATTGAGCATCTTTGCCGCGAACTCTCAAACGACGCGCCCACACTGATAATCTTGAAGTGCAGGTGGGGATGGTTCTCCAACCTGCCCGCGCCAAGCGCAAGGGTTGATCTCCGTCTTCCCGCTGCGCGGCGCATAGCGCAATACAGCTGGTTACTGGATGCGCAGAAAAGCGGCAAGCTACCTTGTTCGGGTGACCTCTTGCCGCTTTTCGTCTATCTAAGCACCTCTCGCCTTCCGCGAACGGGCCGTTCCCTGAAACGCCAGGGTGACCCCCGACGCCTCGACTCGATGCGAATCCGCGCGCTTAGTCCAGGATTCAATCAGTCGCTCCAAATGAGCCGTCGTAAAAAGAATCTTGGAACGCTCTCCGCGGACACAATCTATCTTGTTTTCCCTGGCCAACCGCCTCAGCGTGTGGGGCGAGACCTGGTTGCGCATGAGCCGCGAAGCCTCCTCTGGCGAGTACAGATCCAAGACGCTCATTGGCCCATGCCCACCTTCGAATTCGCGGGATCGCACATGAAGAGAACCTCATACCTGACACCTGCAGCGTCAGCGATCCTTTGCGCAACCGGAACTGTTACTTCGTGGCGCCGGTTGAGCAAGTGGTAGATCATCCCCTCCGAGACCTCAGATTTCCGGGCCAGCTGGGAAATGGTGATATGCCTATCGGTTCCCGTTTTGGTCAACTCACGCAGCACTTGCGGATTACGTAGTTTCATTCATTTGACCTTCAAGTTCAGTGGCCCAAGTCCATGCATTGCTACAAGAAATTCTATGAGAATCACCAGCAACATCGCAACTCTCGAACAAGAATTTGGCGACACTCTAACAAGAATTTAATGACTAACTACTATTGCTTTTGGCCTTGTGAAGCATCCTGTTCAGCAAGAAAAATACGGCGTGTCGCTAGACGGTTCACTATTGGTATTGAAACAATCAAACCTTGATAGGACCCAACCCGCACCATCATCCTCATTGGAGTAACAAGCTATGGCAAAGCCTATTGAGCAGCTCATCACCGAACTGCGTGGCAGACGAACGTACAAAGAGCTCTCAGACGACTGCGACGGAATCCCCAGCACCGGGCGGCTTTCGGCAATGGTCAAGGAGGGAATAGAGAGCTACCCCGCCATGAACAGCATCAGGGGTCTTGCCAAGGGTCTATCAGTCACAGAACAGGACATCGTGGACGCCTGCTCCGTCTCCCTAGGGTTCCTCCAAGAAGGAATCACCCGCCAGGCCATTGCCCTTCCTAACGGCGCAGAGAAGCTCTCCGACAGCCAGAAGGCGCTCGTCGTAAGCATCGTGAGGGAGTTCATCAACGCCAATAAACTCGCGAGCTAGCCATGGACTCCCACTCAGGAGACGACAAAGTCGACGAGTTGATCAATCAGATCAACGGCGAGTACATCTGGGAAGCTCGAACGGTCCGAGGCAAAGACATCAATGACCACTTCCAGCAGATGATCGAGTGGGAAGAGAGTAAGCAGTGGGGCAAGCTCCTAGAGCTGTACGAAGAAATCATCCCGATCACACACCGTCTGGCCCAGTACGACAAGCGAGAGCCGCAACCATACTGGCCAATGAAGGCCGCCACGATCTACCTGCGCCTCAAGCAGCCGGATAAGGCCATCAAGGTGCTCTCAGACTGGCTAGAAGCATGGCCAGACGAGCGCGGCCCAAGGACCGACCGCGAACGCGTCCGAGCACGCCTCACCAAGATCATGAACAAACACGTTTGAGCCGCGAAAGCATGCCCCAAATGCATGTTGACGCGGTCAACAAATTGGGAAATTGAACGCTACACTTCCCAACGGTTCCCCACGGAACCACACGAAAAAAATAAGAGATAACTGCTAAAAGAGCAGGTCAAGCGGGTTCGAGTCCCACCTTGGGCACAGCGAAGCAACCGCTGGACCGGAGATTTTCTCCGGTCCAGCGGTTTTTTTGCGCCCAAAATCGATGCGGCTGTGACCGAGTGCACACCAGTGGATTTCAGTCCCAGCCAAGCAAAAAGTTCCGCTGCCCGGCGCCATATGGCGTCGGGCAGCGGAACTTTTAAGGTCTCAGCGTAAAAAGCTGCTGCTACAGGGACTCAGGAGTTGAAACATTCTCCGCTGCCCATGGGCCAACCTTCTCGCGGGCTGGCATTGGCTTGCCGTCAACCAGCTGGCCTGCATCGGCCAGATCGCCGATCTTGTGCACGCGAAGCGAGTTGGTGGAGCCTGCCTGCCCTGGAGGGGAACCGGCGGCAATGCAGACCAGGTCGTTGATCTCAGCCAAGCCCTCGGAGAGCAGCGCCTCGTCCACCTGGGCGGTCATCTTGTCGGTATGGTCCGCGTAAGCCACCAGGCGAGCCTGGATGCCCCACATCAGGGTCATGATGTTGTAGGTCTGCTGCAGCGGGGTGAACGCCAGCACAGGCTTCTTCGGGCGCAAGCGCGAGAGGCGGCGTGCCGAGTCGCCGGACTGGGTGAAGGCCACAATGTACTTCGCATCGAGCTGATCCGAGATCTCCACAGCGGCACGGGTGATGGCGCCGCCGCGGGTCTTGGGCTTGGAGCCCAGGCGCGGGATGCGATCCAGGCCGTGCTCTTCGGTGGAAGAGATGATGCGGGACATGGTTTCCACGGTTTCCACCGGGTAGGCGCCAACCGAGGTCTCCCCCGACAGCATGACTGCGTCCGCGCCATCGAGTACTGCGTTGGCGCAGTCCGAAGCTTCGGCGCGGGTCGGAGTTGGCGACTCGATCATCGATTCGAGCACCTGGGTGGCAACGATGACCGGCTTGGCCCAGCGGCGTGCGAGCTCAACAGCGCGCTTCTGCACCACGGGAACCTCTTCCAGCGGCAATTCCACGCCGAGGTCGCCACGGGCCACCATGATGGCGTCGAACGCGTTGATGATCTCTTCCAGCGCTGCCACGGCCTGCGGCTTCTCGATCTTGGCGATCACCGGTACGCGGCGGCCTTCTTCGTCCATGATTTCGTGCACGCGCGAAATGTCTTCGGCGTTGCGCACGAAGGACAGAGCAACCATGTCGACGCCGGCACGCAGTGCCCAGCGCAGGTCGTCCTCGTCCTTTTCGCTCAATGCGGGTACGTTCACTGCGACGCCTGGCAGGTTGATGCCCTTGTTATTGGACACTTCGCCGCCGACGATGACCTCCGAGCGCACCGAGGTCGCGTCAACCTCAACAGCCTTGAGCTTGACCTTGCCGTCGTTGACCAGCAGGAAATCCCCTGGCTTCACATCTTCTGGGAGGCCCTTGAAGGTGGTCGAGCACAGGTTTCGGGTGCCTTCCACATCATCAATGGTGATGGTGAATTCCTCGCCAGCTTCGAGGATGTACTTCGCGTTGTCCTTGAAGCGGCCCAAACGGATCTTCGGGCCCTGCAGGTCGGCGAAGATGCCGACCGCACGGCCGATCTCCGCTGCCGCGTTGCGCACGTTCGCCAGCGATTGCGCGTGCATGGAGTGGTCTCCATGGCTCATGTTCAAGCGTGCTACATCCACGCCTGCTTTTAGTACCGCTACAGTGTTTTCATAGCTCGCCAGGGCTGGACCCCAGGTTGCCACAATCTTTGCGCGTCTCATTCCGTCAGCCAAATGCCTTTCATGTTCACATAGGCAAAATGCGGCCCACCCGGATATCGGGTGCGCCGCATTCAAGCCTATGACACTCAAATGATGCTGATGGCCCTATCGGTTGGAGCTACCGGTGCAGGAAGGGTGGTCGAGCCCATGAGGAACTGATCGACCGAAGCTGCGCAAGCGCGGCCTTCGGCGATAGCCCACACGATCAGCGACTGTCCCCGACCGGCGTCTCCGGCGACGAAGACCGATTCGGTGTTCGTCTTGTAGTAGCCATCTCGGGCGACGTTGCCCCGGTTGTCGAATTCGATACTGACCTGTTCGTCCAGCCCTGAAACTTCAGGCCCGGTGAACCCGAGGGCAAGCAAAACCAAATCCGCAGTGATGACGCGTTCGGTTCCAGGCTTCGGGAGGCGCTTGCCAGCAACAAATTCTGTCTCTGCAACTGTAACACCGATCACCTTGTTCTGCTCAGTTCCCTCGCCGGCGACGAAGTTCACAGTCGACGCGAGGTAGCTGCGTTCGCCGCCTTCTTCGTGCGAGGACTGCACCTCGAAGAGCACTGGCATCATTGGCCACGGCTGGTTTTCGCTGCGTTCGGTGCCCGGCTGCTTGCCGATGGCCAGCGTCGTAACACTGGCCGCGCCCTGGCGCAAAGCGGTGCCGATGCAGTCCGAGCCGGTGTCGCCGCCGCCGAGGATGATCACGTGCTTGCCCTTGGCATCGATTTTGCGCTCGCTGCTGGTACCGGCAACAACGCGGTTGTTGTCGGTGAGGAACTCCATGGCGTGGTGCACGCCACCAAGCTTGTTGCCGGGTACCGGAAGCTCGCGTGGCACGGTGGCACCAGTGGCAACAATCACCGCGTCGTAGTCGCGCTGCAGCTGCTTCCAGGTGATGTCCTTGCCGATTTCGATGCCGGTGCGGAAGATCGTGCCTTCCTCGCGCATCTGGTCCAGGCGGCGATCGATGATCTGCTTTTCCAGCTTGAAGTCCGGAATGCCGAAGCGCAGCAGCCCGCCAATGGCCTCATCGCGTTCGTATACGGCCACGGTGTGCCCGGCACGGGTCAGCTGCTGGGCGGCGGCCAGTCCGGCGGGGCCCGAACCCACAATGGCGACACGGTGCTCGGTGTGGCGCGCTGGCGGCTGCGGGACGAAGTCCCCGGCATCCATCAGGTGCTCGGCCAGTTCGGCTTCCACCTGCTTGATGGTCACCGCAGGCTGGTTGATCCCGAGCACGCAGGAGGACTCGCACGGTGCAGGGCAGAGCTTGCCGGTCAGTTCCGGGAAGTTGTTGGTGGACAGCAGCCGGGCTGCCGCATCATCCAAGCGGCCCTTGTAGGTCAGGTCGTTGAACTCCGGAATCAGGTTGCCCAGCGGGCAGCCCTGGTGGCAGAACGGGATGCCGCAGTCCATGCAGCGCGACGCCTGCTGCTGCAGGGTGCCGTCCTTCTGCCGTTCGACAACTTCCTTGTAGTCCATCAGGCGCACCGGTACAGGGCGCTTAGGTTGGGTGACGCGCTCGGTCACCTTCAGGAATCCGCGTGGATCAGCCACGGGTCACCTCCAAAATCTTGTTCCATACCTGTGGCGAATCAGGGTTCTGCCCGTTGGCTTCGGCATCGCTGCGCACCTGCTGCACGGCTGCGAAGTCGCGCGGGGTGATGCTGGTGATGCGGTTGCGGGTTTCTTCCCAATTCAGCACCAGGCGCTGTGCCAATGGCGATGCGGTCTGGGCGATGTGCTCGGTGAGCAGCTCGTGGATGCGCTCGGCTTCCTGGTCGGTGATCGGGGTGATCAGCAGGTCGCCCTGGCTGGCTGCCAGCGGGTTGAGCTTGGCTTCATCGAAGTCGACAACCCAGGCGACACCGCCGGAGAAGCCCGCGCCGAAGTTGCGGCCGGTCTCCCCCAGGATCAGCACCTCGCCACCGGTCATGTACTCGCAACCGTGTTCGCCGATGCCCTCGGTGATGATGCTCGCCCCGGAGTTTCGGACAGCGAAGCGTTCGCCGACCATGCCATTGATGAACATCGAGCCGCTGGTGGCGCCGTAGCCCACCACGTTGCCGGCGATCACCTGTTCTTCCGGTGCGGAAGTGGTGCTCGTTGGCGGGTGGATGACGATCTTGCCGCCGGACAGGCCCTTGCCCACGTAGTCATTGGCGTCGCCGTCCAGGGACAGGGTGACACCTGCGGGCAGGAAGGCGCCGAGCGACTGGCCGGCACGCCCGGCAAGGTTCACCGTGATGGTGTCCTCGTCCAGGGTCTCCAGCCCGAAGGTCTTGGTGACGTGGTGGCCCAGCAGCGTGCCCACCGAACGGTCGGTGTTCACGATCGGCGACTCAATGGTCACCGGAATGCGATCGGACAAGGCCGGGGTCGCGGCAGCCAGCAGGCGCTGGTCCAGGTGGTTGTCCAATCCGTGGTCCTGGCCAATGCGGCGCCGGCGGGCGGCAAGCTCAACGGCGGGCTGGTGGGTGATTGCCTCCAGCGCCAGGCCGGTGACCTTGCGGTGCGCGCCCAGCTGCTCGGCGTCGGTTTCCAGCAATTCCACGCGGCCGATCACTTCGTCCAGGGTGCGCGCACCCAGGGAAGCGAGTAGTTCGCGGACTTCCTGGGCGATGAACTCGAAGAAGTTCACCACGAATTCGGCCTTGCCGCTGAAGCGCTCGCGCAGCACAGGGTTCTGTGTCGCCACGCCCACCGGGCAGGTGTCCAGGTGGCAGACGCGCATCATGATGCAGCCCGAAACCACCAGCGGCGCGGTGGCAAAACCGAACTCCTCGGCACCCAGCAGGGCACCGATCAGCACGTCGCGGCCGGTCTTGAGCTGGCCGTCGACCTGCACGGTCACGCGATCGCGCAAGCCGTTGAGGATCAGCGTCTGCTGGGCCTCGGCCAGGCCGAGCTCCCATGGGGTGCCCGCGTGCTTCAGCGAGTTCATCGGCGAAGCGCCGGTGCCGCCGTCATGCCCGGAAATCAGCACCACGTCGGCCTTGGCCTTGGCCACGCCGGAGGCCACGGTGCCGATGCCGGACTCGGAGACCAGCTTCACGTGCACGCGCGCCGAAGGGTTGGAGCACTTGGCATCGTGGATCAGCTGGGCCAGGTCCTCGATCGAGTAGATGTCGTGGTGCGGTGGCGGGGAGATCAGCCCGACACCCGGGGTGGAGTGGCGGGTCTTGGCGATCCAGGGGTAGAGCTTCTGGCTCATCAGCTGGCCGCCCTCGCCCGGCTTGGCGCCCTGGGCCATCTTGATCTGGATGTCATCCGCGTTGGTCAGGTACAAGCTGGTCACGCCGAAACGGCCCGAGGCGATCTGCTTGACCGCGCTGCGCCGCTCGGGGTCGAGCAGGCGCTCCGGATCCTCGCCGCCTTCGCCGGTGTTGGACTTGCCGCCCAAGCGGTTCATGGCGATGGCCAGGGTCTCGTGGGCTTCGGCGGAGATCGAGCCGTAGCTCATCGCACCGGTGGCGAAGCGCTTCACGATTTCGGAGACCGGCTCCACCTCGTCGATGTCGATCGGGGTGATGCCCTCGGTCTTCAGCTTCAGCAGCCCGCGCAGGGTCTTGAGCTGCGCGGCCTGGTCGTCCACTGCCTTGGTGTACTCCTTGAACACGTCATAGCGGCGGGTTCGGGTGGAGTGCTGCAGGCGGAAAACGGTCTGCGGGTCGAACAGGTGCGGCGGGCCCTCGCGGCGCCACTGGTATTCGCCGCCGACCTCAAGCTCGTTGGCCTGGGACGCACCGTCGATTTCCGGGTAGGCGCGGGCATGGCGGGCAGCGGCCTCGGCGGCCACCACATCCAGTTCGATGCCCGAGAGCTTGGTGGTGGTGCCGGTGAAGTACTGGTCGACCACGCGCTGGGACAGGCCCACGGCTTCGAAGGTCTGCGCGCCGCAGTAGCTGGAGACCGTGGAAATGCCCATTTTGGACATGATCTTCAGCACGCCCTTGCCCAGGGCCTTGATCAGGTTCGAGTTGGCGGTTGGGCCGTCAACCCCTGGCAGCTCGCCCTCTTCGGCCATCTGCTCCACCGATTCCAGCGCCAGGTACGGGTTGATCGCGGCAGCGCCGTAGCCGATCAGCACCGCAATGTGGTGCACTTCGCGGGCGTCGCCGGATTCGATGATCAGCGAGGCGCGGGTGCGGTTCGAGCTCTTGAGCAGGTGGTGGTGGACTGCCGAGGTCAGCAGCAAGGAAGGGATCGGAGCCCAGGCCGCGGAAGAATCGCGGTCGGAGAGCACGATGTAGCGCACGCCGCGGTTCACCGCAGCGGAGACCTTCTCGCAGATTTCCTGCAGGCGGGCGCGCAGCTCTGATTCGCCGCCGGCCGGGCGGTAGAGCCCGCGGACCTTCAGCGAGAGCTTGGATCCGGACTCGTCGCGCAGGTTCACGATCTTGGCCAGCTGGTCGTTGGTCAACACCGGGTAGTCCAAGGCGATCTGGGTCTGCGGAACCTTGTCCAGGCTCAGCAGGTTGCCGTCGGGCCCGATGGTGGTGCGCATCGAGGTGACCAGCTCTTCGCGGATGGCATCCAGCGGCGGGTTGGTGACCTGGGCGAAGGACTGGGTGAAGTAGTCGAAGAGCAGGCGCTGGCGGTCGGCCAGGGCCGCGATCGGCGTATCGGTGCCCATGGCGGCCAGCGGCTCGGCGCCGGCGGTGGCCATCGGGGCGAGCAGCACCCGCAGTTCTTCGGTGGTGTAGCCGAAGGTCAGCTGGCGCAGCAGCACGGAAGCCGAGTTGTGGCGCACGTGCTCCAGGTCCGGGAAGTCCGCCAGGGTCTTCATATTGTGCGAGACCCATTCGCGCCATGGCTTGGCCGCGGCGACCTCGGCCTTGATTTCGGAGTCTTCAACGATGCGGCCGGCATTCAGGTCGACGGCGAACATCTTGCCCGGGGCGACACGGCCCTTGGAGACAATGTGCTCTTCTGCCACGTCGATCACGCCGACCTCGCTGGCCAGCACGACCAGGTCGTCATCGGTGACCCACCAGCGGGCCGGGCGGAGGCCATTGCGGTCCAGCACGGCGCCGGCCATCTGGCCGTCGGTGAAGCACACTGCTGCCGGGCCATCCCATGGCTCGATCAGCATCGAGTGGTACTGGTAGAAGGCGCGCAGGTCCTCATCCATCTGGGTGTCGTTTTCCCATGGCTGAGGGATCATCATCATGATCGCTTCGGTCACGTTGCGGCCCGAGAGCATGAGCATTTCGGCCACTTCGTCGAAGCTGGCCGAGTCCGAGGCACCCGGGGTGCAGATCGGGAACAGCTCCTCGGGCACTTCGCCCAGCAGCGTGGAGTCCAGGGTGGACTGGCGGGCGCGCATCCAGTTTCGGTTGCCCTTGACCGTGTTGATCTCGCCGTTGTGCGCGATGGTGCGGAACGGCTGGGCCAGCGGCCACGAAGGGAAGGTGTTGGTGGAGAAGCGCGAGTGCACGATCGCGCAGCGGCTGGTGAAGCTCGCCTCGGACAGGTCCGGGTAGAACGGCTCGAGCTGCGCGGTGGAGACCATGCCCTTGTAGACGATGGACTGCGCGGAGAAAGACGCGAAGTAGACGCCCATCTTGTTGTGCGCGCGGCGGCGGATGCGCCAGGCCGCTGCATCGAGTTCGCGGCTGCTCAAGGCCGGTGCTCCGGCAGGCGAGGCGACAAAGAACTGGGTGATGTAGGGCATGACCTTGCGGGCCGAAGCGCCCAGGACCGAGGCGTCGACCGGCACTTCGCGCCAGCCCAATACCGACAGGTTCTCTTCGGCGGCGAGGCTTTCAAGTTCGGACTGCGCGAATTCGCGCTCCTTGGTTTCCGCTGGCAAAAAGCCCATGCCCACGGCGTACGATCCGGCCTGAGGCAGCGGGAAGCTCGTGGCGCTGCGCAAGAACGCGTCGGGCATGTGCAGCAGGATGCCTGCACCGTCACCGGTGCCTTCGTCAGCGCCGATGGCGCCGCGGTGTTCCAGGCGGCGCAAAGCGGTCAGCGCGTGCACGACGATGTCGTGGCTGGATTCGTTTTTCAGGGACGCAATCATTGCCAGACCGCAGGCGTCCTTTTCAGCCGCTGGGTCATACAGCCCCTGCGCGCCGGGCAGCGCCGCGAAGCGGGTGTATGGCGAGGCAACGTCCTCGCCATAGCCTGGCGAGGCGTTCATTTGGACTCCGGTCATGCTCATGAGCGTGCCTTTCTGTGGTTCATGCAGGATAGGCGCGCCGACCCCTTAGGCAAAGAGTATATTTCTTGCAAGGGCGACCGGCCGCCTGAATGTCTCATCGACTTGAAACGTATCGACAGTGCCAAGCGGGGTATGCCTGCGTATCGAGGTTTCGGGGACGAACATTTCCCACCTCGTTGTGGTACTGCATCGCAGGTCCGCTCCAGGGGTTGAGGGCCCATCGCGATGCCAACATCACACGTTACGCAATTTTTGTTTCTCCAGTGCGACCGTTTGTGTTTCAGAAATGTTAAAAACGGGGCCCGCGCGCTGCCGCTTCAACCTGGCCCCGTGAGGTCGAAACCCTGAAAAACGGTTTTGTCTACCAGTTTCTGAGGCTTTTTCATGTTTCAGGAATGTTGCGGAGACTTATCGTGGGCCGCGGGAAATTATTTCCGATTTTTTCGACAGGTTTCGCCATACTTGGCCGATCGCGCGTCATGAAAGCAGCATCGGGCCGCCGGCGCGGGCGGCAAGACAGCTGCGGCCGACAAGTTGGCATACTTGTCGGCCGATCAGCACTTGCCCGGAGCCAGGGTCGAAAACCTGGCACCTGCGCTATTCGATATTTTTTTCCTGCGGCCCCTCGCCTGCGGCGTCGGCCGATGCCTCGGTGCCGGCCGGGTTTGCGCCCTCGGCCGCCGCTTCAGGCTTGCGCCCTGGCAGGAAGAACGGATCGGCATCCTGGCTGCGGGTTCGCTTCAGGACCAGGAACAAGGCGATGGCTCCGGCGACCACCAGCGCGATGGCCAGCCACTGGTGCACCCTGAGGCCCAGCGGCCCGATCGTGATGATTTCGGCCGGGTCCAGGCGCAGGGACTCGGTGAAGGTGCGGCCGATGCCGTACCAGATCATGTAGCAGCAGAACATCGCTCCGCGGCGCAGCTTGAACTTGCGGTCCAGCCCGATCAGCACCAGCGCGCCGAGCACGTTCCACAGCGACTCGTAGAGGAAGGTCGGGTGGAAGAGCGTGTCGGCGGGCAGGCCAGCTGGGAAATTGTAGCTTTTCGGGTCGATCTCCAGGCCCCAGGGCAGCTTGGTCGGTGCGCCGAAGAGCTCCTGGTTGAACCAGTTGCCCCAGCGTCCGATGGCCTGGGCCAGCAGCAGCCCCGGCACGGCCGCGTCGGCAAAGGCCGAGAGCCGGATGCCCGCCTTGCGGCAGCCGATCCAGGCACCCAGGGCACCGAGGGATACCGCGCCCATGATTCCCAGCCCGCCCAGCCACAGCTGGGGTATCTCGGCCCAGTGCGCCTGCTGCCCGCCCAGCCCGAAGTAGTACATCGGGTCGGTGATCATCACGTGGTAGAGCCGGCCGCCGATGATGCCAAAGGGGATCGCCCAGATCGCGATGTCCCAGAGCATGTCGGAATTGCCGCCGCGGGCCTGCATCCGCTTATTGGTCAGCCACAGCGCCAGCAGGATGCCAGCCAAGATGCACAGCGCGTAGGCATGGATGGTAAGCGGCCCGATGCTGAATTTGGACAGCTCCGATGGCGGGGAGGGAATGGAGGCTGGCAGGGCCAGGGCCAGCTGGGTGCTGATGCCCATCAGGCTCGTCCGCTCAGTTCAGCTGCGAGGCGGCCAACCGCTGGCACTCCCCCGTCGCGCAAGGCGGCCACCAGGGCGGTACCTACGATCACGCCGTCAGCGTAGGCACCGATTTCTTCCACGTGCTCGCGGCGCGAGACGCCAAGGCCCACGCAGGCGTTGGCTGCGCCGGCCCGGTGCGCGGCGGCAACTACGGCTTCGGCGGCCGAGGAGACTTCGCTGCGCGCGCCGGTGACGCCCATCAGCGATACGCAGTAGATGAATCCGCTGGAGGCATCCACTGTGCGCTGCACGCGCTCTTCGGTGGAGGATGGGGCGATCAAGAAGACGCGCTCCAGATCGTGCTTGGTGCTCGCCTCGATCCACTCGTCGGCTTCATCCGGGACCAGATCCGGGGTGATCAGGCCGGCGCCGCCAGCTTCGGCGAAGCGGCGGGAGAACTCGTCCACGCCAAGGCGGAGCACCGGGTTCCAGTAGGTCATGACCATCACGGCCACGTCGGTGCGTTCGGTGATGCCGCGCACGATATCGAAAATCTGCGGCACCTTGAAGCCGTTGGCCAGCGACTGCACCGTGGCTTCCTGGATGACCTGTCCGTCCATGACCGGGTCGGAATAGGGGATGCCGATTTCGATGATGTCCACGCCATTATCGGCCAGCGCCACGGCGGCTTCAATGCTCGTCGGGACATCCGGGAAACCAGCTGGCAGGTAGCCGATCAATGCGGGGCGGCCCTCGGCACGGGCGGCTGCGATCTTTTCAGCACTAGTCACGCGGGTCATCTACTTCTCCTCGGAGTTCTGCGAGTTGGCCGCGTTGATTTCGGCTTCGGCATCTTTTTCGTCGATCATGTTGAACCAGGCGGCGGCGGTGCCCACGTCCTTGTCCCCTCGGCCCGAGAGGTTCGCGATGATGATGGTCTCCTGCGGCACGACGCCCTCGGCGACCTTGCGCTGGGCCAGGCGGATGGTGCCAGCCAGGGCGTGCGCGGACTCGATCGCCGGCAGGATGCCCTCGGTGCGGCACAGCGCCTTGAACGCATCCATGGCCTCGGTGTCGGTGACCGGTTCGTAGCTGACGCGGCCGATGTCGGCCAGGTAGGCGTGCTCCGGGCCGACGCCCGGGTAGTCCAGCCCGGCGGAAATGGAGTGCGACTCGATGGTCTGGCCGTCGTCGTCCTGCATCAGGTAGGACTTCGCGCCGTGCAGCACGCCCGGGCGGCCCAGGGTGATGGTGGCGGCATGGCGGTCGGTGTCCACGCCGTCGCCGCCGGCTTCGAAGCCGTAGATCTCGACCTCTGGGTCATCGAGGAAACCGTGGAAGATGCCGATCGCGTTCGATCCGCCGCCGATGCAGGCGGTGACCGCGTCGGGCAGGCGCCCGGCCTGGGCCAGGATCTGCTCGCGGGCCTCGTCGCCGATCACCTCGTGGAAGTAGCGCACCATGGCCGGGAAAGGAGCGCCGCCGGCGGCGGTACCCAGCAGGTAGTGGGTGTTCTCCACATTCGCCACCCAGTCGCGCAGGGCTTCGTTGATGGCGTCCTTCAGCGTCTGGGAGCCGACGGTTACCGGGATGACGGTGGCGCCGAGCAGCCGCATCCGGGCCACGTTCAGCGCCTGCCGGCGGGTATCCTCGGCGCCCATGTAGACCACGCATTCCAGGCCCATCAGGGCCGCGGCGGTCGCCGAAGCCACACCGTGCTGGCCAGCACCGGTTTCAGCGATGATGCGGGTCTTGCCCATGCGCTTGGCCAGCAATGCCTGGCCGAGCACGTTGTTGATCTTGTGGCTGCCGGTGTGGTTCAAGTCTTCGCGCTTGAGGAAGATCCGCACCCCGCCGCAGTACTGCTGCGAGAAGCGCTTGGCCTCGGTGAGCAGCGAAGGGCGTCCCGAATAGTTCTTGTTCAGGTCCTTGATCTGGGCGACGAACTCGGGGTCCTTCTTGGCCGCTTCGAAGGTCTCGTTCAGCTCGTCCATGGCGGCCATGAGGGACTCGGGCATCCATCGTCCGCCGTAGGCGCCAAAATAGGGGCCACTAGCGTGCCTTAGCGACTGTGCATCGATCGACTGGCCGTGCGCGGAATTCTCCGGGGTGCTCATCGATTCCCTCTTTTCTCAAACGAAGCTTGATTCATGGTATGTCTCGTGCCCCGCCGGAAGCTCCTGCGGGGCACGTGAAAGTTTGTTCCTGGTTCCTTGGCTCCGCGGCGGCTAGCGCTGCGGTTTGGCTTCGGTTCCGGCGGTGATGAACTCGGCGACGGTGGCTCGCGGATTCGCGTGCTTCACCAGGGCCTCGCCCACCAGGATGGCATCGGCACCGGCCGCGCCGTACTGGGCGACCTGCTCGGTGGATTCAACACCGGATTCGGCGATGATCACCGCTTCGGCTGGGATCAGCGGGGCGAGCTTGCCGAAGGTCGCAGGATCGACGTCGAGCGTCTTCAAATTGCGCACGTTGACCCCGATGATTTTCGCTCCGGCCTTCAGCGCACGCTGGATTTCTTCCTCGGTGTGCGTCTCGACCAGGGCGTTCATTCCCAGCTGATGCGTTAATTCTAGGAAAGTTTTCAGCAACTGATCATCCAGCGCCGCAACAATGAGCAATACGAGGTCCGCGCCGTGGGCCCGGGCCTCGTAAATCTGGTACTCATCGACCGTGAAGTCCTTGCGGAGCACCGGAATCTGCACCGCCGCGCGCACAGCATCCAGGTCGGCCAGCGAACCGCCAAAGCGGCGGGCTTCGGTGAGCACCGAAATCACCGAGGCGCCTCCGGCCTCGTACTCGGCGGCCAGAACGGCAGGCTCGGCAATCTCCGCCAGCGCGCCCTTGGATGGGGACTTGCGCTTGACCTCGGAAATCACCCGCAGGGTGTGATCCCGTGAGTCCTGCTGGTCGCGGCCGCCCAAGGCCGCGAACGCGTCGCGGGCCGGGGCGGCTTCAGCGGCGGCGGCCTTGATGGCCTCTAGGCTGGTGGTTGCGCGACGGGCGCCCAGGTCTTCCCGGACGCCCGCGATGATGTCATCAAGAACAGTCAATTTAGTGCGATGCTCCACTGCGTGCGCCACCGACGCCAAAGCCGGCGGCCTTCAGGATGGCGCCAACGACCAGTCCAAGAACGACAATGCCGCAACCGACCCAGACGATGGACCAGGCCAGGTTCGCGAAAGCGATGCCGCCGACGATGAAACCTACGGTCATGATCAGCACGCAGCTCCAGGCTGCGATGGAGTTACCGTGGCCAATCTCTTCGGCGTATACCGGATCGATCTCGGTGTTCTGCGACATTTCTCGCGTTCTCCTTATGTTTGTTGATGCGCCGCGGCCCAGGATGCAGGCCGGCGTCGCTGGTCTTCAGAAACCATTCTGCCATCTGTGCCCGGTCACATCCTATTTGCCCGGGCTTTCGTTTCAAATCGGTGGCGCGAATCACCACCTGTCTTGCTATTTGGCTTCGGAGGTAGGATCCTCGCCGGCCGAAAGCTGCTCCCAGTTCGCGATGCTCCGCGAGGAGGCGTCCTTGGGCACGCTGGCGCTCTTGGCTGCCTGGCGGTCGTACTTGCTGGCTTTGGTTGGCCAGTGGCGCGCGAAGGCAAAAGTCAGCACCGCCTGGAGGGCCATCAGGACGCCCGCCGCGATGGCGATCACCGGCCACGCGGTCACCGAGTAGTCGCCCGCATTTTGGGCCAGGCCGGTCGCCTCGGCCACGGCGGTGGCCGCCACGGCCTGCGGATCGCCCAGCGCGCCGGCTCCCGCGGCAATTGCCGACACGCCGGCCAGCAGGCTCAGCGCCGCGATGATATAGCGGGCGATCTTTCCGGCAATCAGCAGGGCCAGCGACGCGGCGAGCACAACCACGCACACGGCGGTGACCGATGCGGCAGCGCTCGCGCCGTCGATCACGATCTGCGGGATCTGCACCGAGCTGGCGGCCACGTCCACGGTGATCCAGGTTCGGGTTGCGGACCAGAATCCCAGCAGGGCGCCGAGCACGCCAACCATGGCCAGGTACCGGGCACTGGTCAATTTCTTCACTTGCGTTCACCTAGTTCGGTGTTGATGGTATGTGCTGCGTGCATGGATTGCGCGGCCCAAACGGCGCGCAATGGCGCGGCCGCCTTGTTCACGGTCTCCAATGCCTCGTCGGCGAACTTGGAATCGTTCACGATGCCGCCGCCGGCCTGCACATAGGCGCGTCCGCCCTTGAGCAGCGCGGAGCGGATCGCGATCGCCATATCCATATCGCCGGCAAAGTCGAGGTAGCCCACGACTCCGCCGTAGATGCCACGGCGGTACGGCTCATATTCGTCGAGCAGCTGCAGGGCGCGCGGCTTCGGCGCACCGGAGAGCGTGCCTGCCGGGAAGGTCGCGGCCAGCACGTCGTAGGCGTCAACATCATCGCGGGTCTTGCCCACGACATTGGACACCAGGTGCATGATGTGGCTGAAGCGCTCGACTTCCATGAACTGGGTGACCTCCACGGTGCCCGCTTGGCAGACCCGGGACAGGTCGTTGCGTGACAGATCGACCAGCATCAGGTGCTCGGCCCGTTCCTTCTCGTCATTCACCAGCGACTTCTCGAAGAGCTGGTCGTCCTCGTAGTTCGCGCCACGCGGACGGGAACCGGCGATCGGGTGGGTGACCACATGCGAGTCGTTGACCGTCACCAGCGCTTCGGGCGAGGAGCCGACGATCTCAAAGGCCTCGCCAACTTCGTTGACGAAGTTGAACAGGTACATGTACGGGCTCGGGTTGGTAGCCCGCAGCACCCGGTAGACATCCAGCGCATCGGCCTGGGTCTCCAATTCGAAGCGCCGGGAGACCACGATCTGGAACACCTCGCCGTCCACGATCGCGGTCTTGGACTTGGCCAGCGCCTCAAGGTACTCGTTTTCCGCCCACGAATGGGTGACTTCGTCCATGAGCTTTTCGCGCGGAACGTCGGTTCCGGAAAGCACCGAGGCGGTGGCTTCCACGGGCTGGGCCAATTGGTCGAGCATC
>Ga0308170_10000274_pt1 | contig 78377 bp, 77 predicted proteins | sample PhyBR2_2_FD_202136 | JGI IMG/M metagenome (GOLD analysis project Ga0308170, IMG submission 202136) | Phyllosphere microbial communities from UC Gill Tract Community Farm, Albany, California, United States - DLSLSB.R2 | ecosystem: Host-associated > Plants > Phyllosphere > Unclassified | place... | reverse complement strand
TCTCCGCGGGCCTGAGCGAGGCCGACCTGATGCGCCGTGTCCTGGCGGCAGACGAGTTTGCAGCATGGTTCGCAGCTTTCCTCCCGGAGCTTTCCGCCGGGTCGCGGATCCTGCAGCCGGTGAGCGTTACGGATGAGACGGACGGCTACCTGGTGCACCTGCACGGGCTGAACCTGACCCGCGCGGGCCAGGTGGCACGGATCATCGCCACTCTCCGCGGGTCCGGCAGCGCTGAGGCGTCCGCCGCCGCAGCTGTGCTCGATGAGGCACTGGACCCGCTGCTGAAGGCCGGGCTCCGCGGGCTGGAGAGCGGCGACTTCATGTCCACGCACTGGCTGGCCAGCTTCGCCTGGGACGCATTGGGATCCGTCGCGGCGCTGGACTGAGCCCGCAGCATTTGGCGGTATAAACCAGTCACACTCGGTTTGGACCAACGCGGTGGTGACCTTGGGGTACCACCGCGTTAGTCTTTACCCACCACGCCGCAGCGCGTGACCTGGGAGCAGCGGGCAGGGTTGTAATGAGCTGACCGTCCGCCCGCGAGCCCAAGGAAGCCGATGCGCCAGCACGTCACCACATGCCTTTCAGCCCCGAAGATGGCCGGGGAAACCGCCACACTCAAGCCCAGGAGGAAACGGACCAGGCATCCACGGCTGGCCGTCGGGGACCGGGTCCGCTTCGCCGAGGGAACCCTGGCCGGCACCGGTGTGGTGGATGCCGTGACATCCGATTACTCCGTCATCTGGGTGTGGACGGACGAAGGCCAGGGCCGCCGCATGTTCCTGCAGGGCTACGGCAGCATCGTCACCGCCGTCTAGGTTCTACGATGAACCCGGGGCGGGCGGGGACGCCCGGCCGCCAGCCATGCCAGTCCGCCCACCACGCTTCCGAAGACGAGGAGCACCAGCCAGATGTCTCTGCTGAAGGTGCGCATGTCCCGTTCGTCCGTCTGGCTGAAGTCCACCAGGCTGTAGCCCCAAACAGCCAAGGATGGAACCAGGACCAGCCAAGGCAGCCACCATGAGGCCTCGGTCGCGTTCATAGGACAAGTATGCGCCGGGTCAGCCGGACCGGCGCCGGCCCGCGGCTCCCTACCTGTCCCGCTGGGTCAGCTGTTCGGAACGGGCGGCGCGCCGTTCGTCTGCCTGGCGGATCCCGTCGCGGACGCCCGCGCGGATGACGCCGTACAGGATGTAGAAGAAGACCCCGCCGAAAAGGGCAACCAAGACCAGCCCGGTGACGTCACCCATGGTTGTTCTCCTCCGCGGGCCAGTACCGCTGGGTGCCGGACGCAGCGTCCCGCAACCTGCCGCCGTCGAGCATGATGGAGGTTTCCGCCACGCCGAAGTCGGTCCATTGGACCACCAGGCGCAGGTCTCCGGCCGGGGGAAGCGGCCACAGCCAGAGCGTGCCGGTGCCTGCGAGCTCGTCCTCACCGCCGCCGCCTCCGCCGTTGTTCAGCGCAAGGATGGGAGGCTCGGGTTGCTGTTCCCGGTCCATGAAGACCTGGGGTCCCAGGGCGCCGGTGCTTGCCTTGGACCCGTCAGGGAACTGGACACCGAACATCAGGCCCGTCTGCCTTCCGGTGCCGCGGCGGATGCCCCTGCCCGGCTGGAAGAACAAGTGCTGCAGATCGGCCCAGTCCTCGTCGGACTGGCTGCCGCGGCGGATCAGCCACGACACGCCGAACACGCAGCCGGTGGAGTACACATCTGCACTCTTGACCGTCACCACCATTTCCGGGGTCCGGGACAGAAACGTGCCGATCTGGACCACGGCCGGGAGTTCGTAGGCCGGGGCGGCGGCCCATGGCGGCGGGACGTATCTTTGGGACCGGGGCCGCGGCGGCAGGGGAGGGACAGGGAAGTCCTGGAAGAAGGTCATGGTGGTCCTTGGATCCGCTGGCTGCGACCGACCAGCGGAACTGCGGCAGTGCCGCCATGGATCCCCCAATCCGTCCTTACCCGGCCAGTCTAGCCCCGGGGTGCCTGTCACCCCCGCCGGGGCGCCGGCCCAGGGTCCCCGACGCCTTTTGGTGGGACAATGGAGGCAGGGCACCTGTCACGGCGCCGGCCCGGCGACGGCACGTCCCGCCACTCACAGGAGGGGATCCTGATGGACCCCACCATCATCGTTGTCATCGTCGTTGTGGTCCTGCTGCTCATCGTCGCGAGGATGTCCATCCGGATCGTGCGCCAATATGAGAAAGGCGTGCTGTTCCGGCTTGGCAGGGTCGTTGGCATCATGGATCCCGGGCTGCGGCTGATCATCCCGGTCATCGACCGGCTGCCGCTGGTCAGCCTGCGCATCGTCACCATGCCCATCCAGTCCCAAGGCATCATCACGCAGGACAACGTCAGCGTCGATGTCTCGGCGGTGGCCTACTACCGCGTGGTGGACGCCGTGAAGTCAGTCATCGCCATCGAGAATGTGGCCGCGGCCATCGACCAGATCGCCCAGACCACCTTGCGGAAAGTCGTCGGCCGCCACACGCTGGACCAGACCTTGTCCGAGACCGAAAGGATCAACGGGGACATCCGCGAAATCCTCGACGTCCTCACCGTCGAATGGGGTGTCGAGGTCACCTTGGTGGAGCTGAAGGACATCCAACTGCCTGACAGCATGAAGCGCGCCATGGCCCGCCAGGCCGAAGCCGAACGTGAAAAGAGGGCGAAGATCATCGCCGCCGAAGGCGAAGCCATCGCGGCGGCAGCACTCGGTGACGCCTCCGACACGATGATGGCCCACCCGCTGGCGCTGCAGCTTCGAAATCTGCAGTCCCTGGTGGAAATCGGCGTCGACAAGAACACCACCGTCGTCTTCCCGGCCCCGCTCATGAGCACCATCGGCGAACTCTCCGCATTCCTGGCCAACGAAAACCAGGCCGCGTCCTCCGGCGGCAAGTCGCCTGTCAAGGCGGCCTGACGCCAACCGCCAGCCGGCAGCCGCGTGCCTGGGGGCGCCCGCGGCTGCCCATGGCATGTCCTGGCCGTTTCGGCGCATGGCTCCGACGGGCACTACAGTCGATGCCATGACCAATGCTGCTCAACGGCCTGTCTACTTTCTCTCGGATAGTACCGGCATCACCGCGGAAACGCTGGGCAATACGTTGCTGACCCAGTTCCCGGTGGACAACTTTGACCGTGTCACCATCCCGTTCATCACCACGGCCGAACAGGCGCGGTCCGTGGTGCGCACCATTGACGGCCTGGCCGGTACCGGGCCCCGGCCACTGGTCTTTTCCACCGCCGTCAGCAGCGAGATCCGGCAGATCCTGGCCGGCTGCAAGGGCGTCATCGTGGACCTGATCGGCACCCACGTGGGTGTCCTTGAAGAGGCGCTGGGGACGCCCGCCAGCGGCGAACCGGGCAGGGCGCACGGGCTGGGAAACGCCGCGCGCTACCAGTCCAGGATGGCTGCGGTGGAGTATGCGATGGAGCACGACGACGGGCAGAGCCTGCGTGCGCTGGAAAAGGCCCAGGTGATCCTGGTGGCCCCGTCCCGGTGCGGCAAGACGCCCACCACCATGTACCTGGCGCTGCAGCACGGAATCTTCGCGGCGAACTTCCCGCTGGTGGATGAGGACTTCCAGCGGGACGGGCTGCCCAAGCCGCTGCGGCCTTTCGTGTCGAAGTGTTTCGGCCTGTCCTCCAACCCGCTGCGCCTGAGCCAGATCCGCACCGAGCGGCGCCCCAGCTCGCCCTACGCGTCACTGCGGCAGTGCGGTTTTGAGCTGCGCAGCGCCGAGCAGCTGTATGTCTCGCACCGGATCCCGTACCTGAACTCGGCCACCGTCTCCGTGGAGGAAATGGCGGCCACCATCCTGCAGCGGATGAACCTTAAGCACTAGCGGACTTTCATAAATGTGGCATGGCGCACATCATGTGGAAAGTCCGCTGAAGACCTGAAACTGTTAGCAGGATCTTTCTTCCGGCTGGCACTACCGTGCGCGGCCGGCAATGCCTACGCCACCCTCTGCAAAGGAGCAGTAACTATGACGACAGACGTTCTGTGGTTCTCTGAACTTGGACTCAAGGACCTGGACAAGGTGGGTGGCAAGAATGCCTCCCTGGGCGAGATGGTGCAGAACCTCACCTCCGCCGGCGTGCAGGTCCCGGACGGCTTCGCCACCACCGCGGACGCCTACCGCAGGTTCCTGGCCGACTCCGGCCTGGACCAGAAAATCGCCGACCGGCTGGTTGGGCTGGACACCGATGACGTGACTGCCCTGGCCTCCGCCGGCCAGGAAATCCGGGCCCTGGTCCGCGATACCCCCTTCCTGCCGGACTTCGAGGCGCAGGTGCGCGAGGCGTACCAGCAGCTGGTGGACAAGCACGCGGGCTCCGCGGACCTGTCCTGGGCCGTCCGCTCCAGCGCCACCGCCGAGGACCTTCCCGATGCCTCCTTCGCCGGGCAGCAGGAAACCTTCCTGAACGTCCGCGGGATCGAAAACATCCTCCAGGCCATCAAGGACGTCTTCGCCTCGCTCTACAACGACCGCGCCATCGCCTACCGCGTGCACCACAAGTTCGAGCACGCCGAAGTGGCACTCTCGGCGGGCATCCAGCGCATGGTGCGTTCCGACGTCGGCGCTTCCGGCGTCATGTTCACCATGGACACCGAGTCCGGCTTCCAGGACGCCGTCTTCGTCACCTCCTCCTACGGGCTGGGCGAAGCCGTGGTGCAGGGCGCCGTGAACCCGGACGAGTTCTACGTCTACAAGCCCGCCCTGGCCGCAGGCCGTCCCGCGATCCTCAAGCGCGGCCTCGGTGAGAAGGCGCTGCAGATGACCTACACCACCAACAGCGAGATCGGCCGCACCATCGACTTCGTGCCGGTGGAGGATTCCCTGCGCGCACGCTTCAGCCTGACGGACGACGACGTGGAGCAGCTTGCCCGCCACGCCGTCGCCATTGAGAAGCATTACGGCCGCCCGATGGACATTGAGTGGGGCAAGGACGGCATCGACGGCGGACTGTACATCCTGCAGGCCCGCCCGGAAACCGTGCAGTCCCGCCGGGCGCCCGGCAGCATGTCCCGGTTCCGCCTCAACGGCAGCGGCCCGGTGCTGGTGGAAGGCCGCGCCATCGGCCAGCGCATCGGCGCCGGCAAGGTCCGGATCCTGACCGCCATTGACCAGATGGCCTCCTTCCAGACCGGCGACGTCCTGGTGGCGGACATGACCGACCCCGACTGGGAACCGATCATGAAGCGCGCCTCCGCCATCGTCACCAACCGCGGCGGACGGACCTGCCACGCGGCCATCATCGCCCGCGAACTGGGGATCCCCGCCGTCGTCGGGACCGGCAACGCCACCGACGCCCTCTCCGACGGCCAGGAAGTCACCGTCTCCTGCGCCGACGGCGAGACCGGGGCCATCTACGAGGGCCTGCTGGACTTCAGCGTGGAGGAAACCGGCATCACCAACCTGCCGGAGGCGCCGGTAAAGGTGATGATGAACGTGGGCACGCCGGAGCAGGCCTTCACGTTCGCGCAGCTGCCCAACCACGGCGTGGGCCTGGCCCGGCTCGAATTCATCATCAACCGCCAGATCGGCATCCACCCCAAGGCCCTGCTGAACCTGGACAGCCAGCCGGAGGACGTGGCCGCGGAGATCCGCGAGCGCATCAGCGCCTACGACAGCCCGCGCGACTACTACATCAAGCGCCTGGCCGAGGGCGTGGCCACCATCGCGGCCGCCTTTGCGCCGGAGCCGGTGATCGTCCGCATGTCCGACTTCAAGTCGAACGAATACGCCAACCTGGTCGGCGGCCCGGCGTACGAGCCGCACGAAGAAAACCCCATGATCGGTTTCCGCGGTGCGTCCCGCTACCTGGAGCCGTCCTTCCGGGACTGCTTCGACCTGGAGTGCGAGGCATTGTCCTTCGTGCGCAACGAGATGGGCCTGACCAACGTCAAGCTGATGATCCCGTTCGTGCGGACCCTGGACGAGGCGCGGGGCGTCATCGAACTCCTCGCCGAGAACGGCCTGCGCCGCGGCGAGAACGGGCTTGAGGTGATCATGATGTGCGAACTGCCGTCCAACGCGCTGCTCGCCGACGAGTTCCTGGAGTACTTTGACGGGTTCTCCATCGGCTCCAACGACATGACGCAGCTGACCCTGGGCCTGGACCGTGACTCGGCGATCGTGGCCAACAGCTTCGACGAGCGGGACGCGGCCGTGAAGAAGCTGCTCAGCATGGCCATCAAGGCGTGCCGGACCCGCGAAAAGTACGTCGGCATCTGCGGCCAGGGCCCCAGCGACCACCCGGACTTCGCCGAATGGCTGGTGCAGGAAGGCGTCAATTCCGTGTCCCTGAACCCGGACACGGTGGTGGACACCTGGCTCCGTCTCGCCGGGGCAGCAGAGGATGCATCGGCAGGTGCCGCCGCCGGCGCCCCTGTTGCTGCGGTGGGTGCCTGACCAATAGCCCGACGGGTTGCCAAAAGGCGGCTCCGCCATGGTTGATGCCATGCCGGAGCCGCCCTTGGCCCTTGCGGACCCTAAACCCTGCTGAAGCGACCTGCCTGGAATGACCTTCCGGGGGTCACTCACGTTACTCCAGGCTGCCGGGTCACTGAATCCTGCGGCGCGTGCCCTCGGGGGTGGAGCGTACTGCCACGACGGCTCCGGCCAGGACCGCGATCCAGAAGATGCCGATAAGCCAGATGCTTCCACCGCCGGCCAGGCTGAGGCCGGTGACGATCAGGGGCGTGAAGCCGGCACCCAGCATGGAGGCGCCCTGGTAGGCCAGCGATGCTCCGGTGTAGCGGTTGCGTGTGGGGAACTGCTCAGCGACGTAGGCCGCGATGGGCCCATAGAGGAAGCCTTGAACCAGGCCATTCCCGAGGACTATGGCAAGGCCAAAGCCCCAAAGCGTTCCGTTGCTGATGAGGAGGAGAACGGGGTAGGTGAGGACGATCCCAAGAATTGAGGCTCCAATGAGAACACGGTTCCGGCCGATGCGGTCGCTCAGGCGCGCCGAGTAGAAACAGATAATGAGGGTCAGGACTGCCGCGGCAGCTTTGATGTTCAACACGCCGTTCTTGTCCGCACCGTTCCCTACTGCAACGGAAACACCCCACACCGTGGTCATCGCCTGGCATACATAGAAAGCCGTGGCGGCAGTGAGACCCAGAAGCACCGCGCGGGAGTTGTTGCGCATGACATCGAGAAGCGGCACCCTCCGTTGTTCGCCTGCCAACTGGAGCCGCTCGAATGCGGGAGTTTCGGACACCTTGAGCCGAATCAACAGGCCGATAATGATCAGCACGGCGCTCAACAGGAACGGAACCCGCCAGCCCCAGGTGAGGAACTCCTTGCCGGACACCGCCGCGAACAGTGAGAGCGCCAGTGTTCCGAGAATTGCGCCGGCCGGGCCGCCGGCATTGGCGAAGGCTGCGGCGTATCCTCGGCGCTCCGCCGGAGCGTGCTCGATCGCCATGAGGGCTGCGCCTCCCCACTCGCCTCCAACGGCGACGCCCTGGATGAGGCGCAGTAGTACAAGGGCGACCGGGCCAGCCATGCCGGCCTGTGCCGTTGTGGGCAGCAGGCCGATCGCAACGGTGCCGAATCCCATGATCAGCATCGAAACCACAAGCATTTTCTTGCGCCCCAGCCGGTCACCGAAGTGGCCGAAGACCACGCCGCCGAGTGGCCGCGCGATGTAGCCCACCGCGAGCGTGCCGAACGAGGCGAAGAGCGCGAATCCTGGGCCCAGGTCAGCAAAGAACACCTTGTCGAACACCAGGGACGCCGCCGTGGCATAAAGCATGAAGTCGTAGTACTCAATGGCGCTGCCGATGAAGGAGGAGCCCAGGATGCGGCGCATGTCCTTTGTATTGAGGGAAATGCCCTGGTCGCCTGTGGTGAGTGGGATTGTGGAAGCCATGTCTTATTCCTGACGTTTCGTTCTCAGCCTCGGGAGCCGAAAGGGATGGTGTCGAGGTCGTTGGGCAGGACGAAGCGGCCGGAGAAGTGTTCGGCAGCTTCTTGCCACACCCGCGCCGGGGCGTGGCCGGGGACGAGATGGTGCAGAGCGAGCTGCCGCGCACCGGCCGCTTCGGCAGCCTTGGCCGCGTCGCGCACGCTGGTATGCGATTTGTAGTGATGGTCGCGTGCGGCACGTGAGGCGCTGTCCGTCTTGTCGCCGTATAACTGTTCAACCCAATCGAAGTCGATTGCTTCGTGCAGCAGAAGGTCGGTGTCCTGGGCAAGGGTGACCAGATTTTGGGTGAAGCACGTGTCCCCGGAAATAGTTACGGATCCTTCCGCGGTGTCGAAGCGGAAGGCGAACGCCGGAGCCACCGGGGGGTGTTCCACCAGAATCGCGGTGACGGTGACGAGTTCGTCGCGGTAGACCTCAAAGGGGTCCATCTGTGGGGTGGGGTTGCTGTTGGGGTGGTACCCGATGCCATCGGGAAGCTGGATGTCCTCAGCCCGGAACACGTCGAGGGGACTTGGCTTCAGGCTGTCGAGGATCCGGTCGTTGAGGTCCGTGGCGTGTGCTGCCATCAGGGTTTCGAACATCTGGCGGGTTCCCGGGGTGGGATTGTCGGGAGCGAGGGGTGCGGGGGCGACGGCGGCACGCGCCGATACCGGCGGCAGAACCCCGCGGTCTCCAGGGCCGATGATGCGGACGGGGTCGTTGATGCGGTGCTGGATGGCGTAAAGACCGAAGATGCCCAAGCCAGCCAGGTCATACACATGGTCGGAGTGGAGGTGGGTGATGAACAGCGCCCGGAGGTCCTTCAGAGCCAGGCCTGACTGGGCGAGTCGCCGTCCCGCACCCTGGCCGCAGTCCACAAGGTAGAACACATCCCCGACGACGACGGCTGTTGCGATTCCGGTCCGTTCGCCTGAGTCGGCGGCCGCCCACCATCGGGGCCCGCCAGCCGTACCGAGGGTGATGACGTAAGGGGAGGAAGAGTGCGCCATGGGAATCTCCTTTGGTTCGAGGCTGCTTACAAGTGTGATGTGGCGCATGTCATTTGTATAATCAATCAATTTGAGCAGCCTGATCAGGAAAACTTATGCCAGCTGAATTCACCCTCCGCCAGCTCCAGTACTTCATCGCAGCCCTCGATGCAGGTTCCGTGACCGATGCGGCCAGGAACAGCAACATCTCCCAGGCTGCAGCGTCGATGGCGATAGCCCAACTCGAGCGGGCCCTCGGCGTCGAACTTTTCTTAAGGACCCGGTCCAAACGGATCGTGCCGACGGCAGCCGGGGAAGCACTCGGTGCCCGGGCACGCCGCATCCTGGGGGAGGCCGCCGAAATTCCGGACGCCGTACGGACCGGGTGGGAGGAGCTGCGCGGACGAGTGTCGGTTGGATGCATGGTGGCAATCAGCCCGCGGCTAATGCCACGGCTTCTGGCCGAAGTCGGCCGACGATGGCCCGAAATCGAAGTGGTCTTCACCGAAGGCGCAGCCGAGGAACTTCAACAGGCTGCCGCCGGGGGTTCCCTTGACGCGGCATTCATCTACTCGCTCCAAGCTGTTCCCGGGGTGGACCTCATCCCCATTGCAGAGTCCCGCATGCACTTTCTGCTGCCCGCCAACCACCCCCTTGCGGGTCGCCCGTCGTTGCACTTCGCGGACCTCGCGGACGAGGACGCGGTCTTGTTCGACGTTCCGCCCAGCGCTGAGCGCGTGCTGGCGATGTTCCAGTCCGCCGGCCTCGAGCCGCGCGTCCGGTGGAGGAGCGTCGTGTCCGAGACCATCCGCGGCATCGTTGCCAGCGGCCAGGCCTACAGCGTTAACAATGTGTGGCCCGGGATGGAGCACCTGTATCCGGAGTCCGGCGTATCCCTGGTTCCGGTGGCGGACGACGTGCCGCCCAACGGCGTCGTCGCTGCCGTCCCGCCGGGCGGGCGCCGGCCGCATCGGGTTGACGTGGTTATCCAGGTGGCAAGGGAAATCGCCGGAGCCGTAGCTAATCGCGACTAACCATCCGGTCTTAGAGCCAGGCTAAGCCTCCTCTGCCAGGATCTGTTCGCGCAGGATGTCCGCGTGCCCGCAGTGCTGTGCCAGTTCCCGCAGCATGTGGAGGTAGACCCAGCGGAGGGGGAGCGGCCCCCGCCGGTTGCCGGTGACCACGTCTTCCAGACCCAGGGCAGCGGCCGCTGCCCGGGATGCTGTGCAGGCCGCCCGGTGGGCTGCCCGGACGGAAGCGATGGTGTCGCCGTCGGCCAGGATGAACGATTCGTCGGGGGTGGCCGGGATGCCGATCTCGCTGCGCGGCCGGCCGGTGATGGCTTCGTCGAACCAGACCTTCTCCACGAAGGTGGCATGCTTCACCAGTCCCAGCAGGGTGGTGCGGGACGGGACCAGACGGCGGCGGGTCTGCTCCTCGGTGAGCCCGGCCAGGCACTCGTTGAGCATTTCCCGGTGCTGGTCGATAAAGAACTCGAACTGGATGCGTTCGGGTTCGCCGATGACGTCGTCCATGGAGTGGAAGTGGGAAGCCATACGCAGACACTAGCAAGCCGGGCTGCCATGCACTGCGGCTACTGCCGCGGTTCGGGCGGGCGCCGGTGGCGGTGGTGCAGCTCGTAGTGGTCGAACACATCGGATGACGTATCTCCCACGTGGCCGAACTTCCCCCGCAGCACCCCGGCCAGGTCCTCAAGCGCCGCGTAGAGCATCCGGCCGGCGAACCGAAGCTCGGGGTTGTCGCTGTCCTGGGCGTCGGAGGCCAGGCGGTGCGCATAGGCGATGGTTGCCGGAAGGGACCCGCGCTGCTCCACGTCATGGAAATAGTAGGTCTCGTGGAAGGACAGCAGGTCGATGCTTACGGAGGCCACGTTTCCGGCCATCGATTCCAGCAGCGCCGCCGCGTGCCGGGCCTCAAGCGAAGCGACGCCCGACGGGCCGGCCGCATCGCGGAAGAGGTTGAGTTGATGGGCAAGGGCGCGCCGCCGGCTCAGCGCGGGGTAGGTCTGCAGGATCCAGGAGACCGTGGCGCTGAGCAGGCCGAAACCGGCCACGGCCTGGAACGCCATCACCAGCCGCAGCAGCGGGTGCGTCGCCACGATCTCGCCGAATCCTGCGGTGGAAAGGGCGACCAGCGAGATATACAGGGCCTCGGCGAAATCGGCCTGCCGGGGCACATTGGCCGAGTAGGAGAACCCGTCCGGAAGGTGCGGGAGGTACAGCAGCGCCCAGCCCACGGCGGCCAGTGCGGCCCATGCGGCGATAACGGCGGCCATGGCCAGCGGTGCAGCAACGGTGGAGACGCCGCCCCGGAGCTTCCTTGATGCCAGCCAGACCCCGCGCATGATGGTCCGGCCCACCGGACCCGAACCGTGCGGGTACAGGAGCGTGTGGAAGACGTCGGCAACCATCAGCAGAATCAGCGCCGCGCCGGCCACGGTCAGGAGCACGCTCTCGAAGTCCATGCCTCATCTTAAGTGCGCAGGATCGCCCGCCGCCGTGGCGGACACTGCAACGGGTACGACGGCGGCGGCCGGCTTGGCGCCCGGTGCGACTGGTTAGGCTGGCGCCATGGACTTTAGACTTCGCCAGGCCACCCCGGAGGACGCCGAGGCAGTGGTGCTGATGCAGACGCTCGCGCACGAGGAGTGTTACCGGCACCTGCTCTCGCCGGAGTTCTTCCAGCGGCGCAGGGCAACCATCCCGGAACGGGTGGAACGCCGCCGTGCCTTCCTGGCCACCGACGATCCGCGGATTCTTGCCTTCGACGCCAAGGGGCAACTGGCGGGCTACGCGGACGCAGGCCCTGGCCGGGAGGACGACGCCCCTGAACCGGTCGAACTGTACTCGATCTACACCCTCCGCCGGACGTACGGGACCGGGCTGGGGGCGGCCCTGGTGCGGGCCGCCGTCGGCTCCGGTCCCTCCTACCTCTGGGTGGTGGAGAACAACCCCCGGGCGCTCGCGTTCTACCTGAAGGAGGGATTCCGGCCCGACGGCAAGCGCAACACCCTCCCGCCGGAGTGGGAGGAACTGCCCGAGTTCCGGCTGGTCCGGCGGGATGAAGCAGGAATCCAAAGATGAGCAGGACCTACACGTACTTTGCGGCCCTGGTGGGCACCGTCTGCGTCGCGTTCATCCTCGCCATGCTCTTCCTTCCGCTGACACGCACTGTCCGCAGCGATGTGCTGCAGGGTTTCCTGATCGGCTTCGGCCTGGCCTTCGTCACCGCCCAGGCCTACGCAAGGATCACGGCCGTCAGGGCCAATGGGTGGACCACCATGCCACGGCTGGGCAATCCGGGCAACGGCATGCTGATGCGGGCGGCCTGCGCGCAGCTGTTCCCCGGCCCCGTCAACACGGCAGAGGAAGCGGTGTACTGGTGGACCAACTCGGATGGAGCAGGCGCCCCGCTGGACGGCCGGCACCGCTATGTCCTCCGGTTCCCTGCCGGCGGCCTGCCGCCAAACGACGCCTTTTGGTCGCTGACCATGGGGGACGCGCGGAACCGCTTCGTCCCCAATCCCATCCGAAGGTACAGCGTGGGCGACCGGTCCGGGCTCGTCCCCAACCCTGACGGCTCGGTCGACATCTCCATCCAGGCCACCCCTCCGCCGGACCGGGAAAGCAACTGGCTTCCCGCGCCGTCCGGAAAGTTCATTTTGTGGCTGCGCGTCTACCAGCCGGGCCCGGCGATCCTGGCCGGAGACTACACGGTGCCGGCCGTGGCCAGGGCGGGAGGCGCGAAGCCATGAGGCTGGAGCACCTCCTGATCTTCGGCGCGGTTATGGCTGCCACCTGGTTCGCCGCGATCTATTTTTGGCCCCGCCTGCTCCTGTCCGTGTTCAAGCGCGCCATCCTGGTCAAGGGGTTCGGCGAGGGGCCCATCCCCGCCAACACGCTTTACACCCAGTCGCAGGCCCTCTTCGCTGACCCCCTTAAGGTGCCCGCAGGCGGCTCAAAGCTTGCCTCGGCCGGCGTCAACCGGGACACCCTCCTGACCCTCGCCTGGCTGGACCTCTCGAAAGGCGGGCTGGTCCTCCACGTCCCGGACATGGCGGGACGCTACTACAGCGTCCAGTTCACCAACCCGGCGGACAACACCAATTTCGCCTACGTGGGGAAGCGCACCACAGGTACCGGGGCGGGCGATTTCCTCATCACCGGGCCCGGGTGGTCAGGCACGGTCCCCGCCGGGATGGGGCATATTCCGTCGCCGCGGCGTTCGGTGCTCCTGATCGGCAGGGTGCTGGTCTACGACGACGCCGACCTGGCAACCGCGCACCGGCTTTCCACGCAGATGAGCCTGGCGCCGGCACGGCAACGCCAGGCAGGGGAGTAAAGCACGACGGCGGCGGCCGGCCCGGTTGCCCCCGGGGCGAGTGCGGCCTCGGTTTACAGTGCGGCGGACAGGGTCCGGCCCACGGTGAGGCCAGTGAAGAGGCAGCCGCCCAGGAACGTGCCTTCCAGCGCGTTGTACCCGTGCGCGCCGCCGCCGCCAAAGCCCGCAGCCTCGCCCGCGGCGTAGAGCCCGGGAATGGGGACGCCATCCTGCCCGAGGGCCTGCCCATCCAGGTTGGTCTGGATCCCGCCCAGCGACTTCCGCGTGACAATGTGCAGCCGGACGGCGATCAGCGGACCCGCGGCCGGATCCAGGATCCGGTGCGGCTTCACGGTCCGGAAGAGCCTGTCACCCAGGTAGCGGCGGCTGTTGCGGATGCCCGCGACCTGGGCGTCCTTGGAATAGGGGTTCCGGACCTCCGCGTCGCGCTCCCTGATCTGCCGCCGGAGCAGTGCCTGGTCCAGCAGCGGCCGGTCCGTCAGCCCGTTCATCCCGCCCACCAGCTCCTCCAGGGTGTCCGCCACCACGAAGTCCGCGCCGTGTTCCTTGAACGCCTCGATGGGTCCGGACGCACCGCGGCCCAGCCGGGTCTTCAGCAGCAGCTTCAGGTCCCGGTTGGTGATGTCCGGGTTCTGCTCCGAGCCGGAGAGGGCGAATTCCTTTTCGATGATGCGCTGGTTGAGGATGAACCAGGAATGGTCGTACTGCCCGAGGCCAGGGGTGGTCCGCAGCAGGCGCAGGGTGCCCAGGGTGTCGTAGCCGGGCAGCCCGGGGGAGGGGAGCCGCCGGCCCAGGGCGTCGAACCACAGTGACGAGGGCCCGGGGAGGATCCGGATGGCGTGGTCCGGCCAGATGGGGTTCCAGTTCTGGATCCCTTCGGTGTAGTGCCACATGCGGTCCCGGTTCACCAGCCGCACCCCGGACCCGTCCGCGATGTTCAGCATCCGCCCGTCCACATGCTGCGGAACCCCGGTGACCATCTTCCGCGGCGGCGTCCCCAGCCGGTCGGGCCACCATTTCCGCACCAGGGCGTGGTTGCCGCCGATGCCGCCGGACGCGATCACCACGGCCTGCGCCCGCAGCTCGAACTCCCGGACGACGTCCCGGTTGGAGGACACCCCGCGCGGGGCATCATCAGGCGCCAGCACGGTGCCGCGGACCCCGGTGACCGTGCCGCCGTCGTACGTTAAACCGTCCACCCGGTGCCGGAAGAAGAACCGGACGCCGCCCGCTGAAGCGGCCGCCCGGGCTTTGGCGGCGAACGGTTCGGACACCCCGGTGCCGGTGCCCCAGGGCACGTGGAAGCGGGGGACGGAGTTGCCATGGCCGCCGGCCCTGCCGTCGCCGCGTTCGGCCCAGCCCACCAGGGGCGTGAAGCGGATGCCCTGCTCGTGCAGCCAGGCGCGTTTCTCGCCGGCGGCGAACTCCACGAACGCCCTGCCCCACCGCTGCGCCCACTCGTCCTCGGGAAGCGGACCGGACAAACGGTCCCACTGCGCCGACCCCTGCCAGTCCTGCCAGGCCAGCTCGAAGGAGTCCTTCACGCCCAGGCGGCGCTGCATCGGAGTGTCCACCAGGAAGAGGCCGCCCAGCGACCAGAACGCCTGCCCGCCCAGGTTGGCAGGGTTCTCCTGCTCCACTACGGCCACGCGCTTGCCGGCCCGGACCAGCTCATTGCCGGCCACCAGCCCGGCCAGCCCGCCGCCGATGATGATGACGTCCGCGTCCATCCGGTCCCTGCTTCCAGCTACTGACAAGTAGCTCCAACGTACAGCAGTGGCCGTACACAGCTACCGCTTGCCGAGCATTTCCCGCCGTTCGGCGCAGGATTAGTATGTTTACTGATGATTTGGCCGATGATTGCCTGAGGCATCAGACCTGATGGGGGTAGGGCCTTTCGCCTCTGGATCGATCAGACATCGACGTCTTCGACAAGCAAGGGGAATCAATCATGGGCTTCCTGGACCGTGACCACTCCGTTGCCCCGCCGGGCTTCAACCGCTGGCTGGTCCCGCCGGCAGCGCTCGCTGTTCATCTGTGTATCGGCCAGGCCTACGCCACCAGCGTCTACAAGACAGCCCTGGTCAAGCACTTCGGCGCCAGCCTGACCGAGATCGGCGTGATCTTCTCCATCGCCATCGTGATGCTGGGCCTTTCCGCCGCGGTCATGGGCACCTGGGTGGACACCAACGGCCCGCGCAAGGCGATGTTCACCTCCGCCATCTTTTGGGCGGGCGGCTTCCTGATCGGCTCGCTCGGCATCTTCACGCGCCAGCTTTGGCTGGTCTACCTGGGCTATGGCGTGGTGGGCGGGATCGGCCTGGGCATCGGCTACATCTCGCCAGTGTCCACGCTGATCAAGTGGTTCCCGGACCGGCCGGGACTGGCCACCGGCATGGCCATCATGGGCTTTGGCGGCGGTGCGCTGATCGCGAGCCCGGTGTCCCAGGCCCTGCTCAAGGCGTACGACCCCAATTCCGGCTCGCCGGGCTGGGTTGCCAGCGGCGACGCGGTGGGCAAGCTCTTCCTGACCCTCGCCGCCGTCTACCTCGCCTACATGCTGTTCGGCGCCTTCACCGTGCGGGTGCCGGCTGAGGGGTGGCGTCCCGCAGGGTTCGACCCCGCCAAGGTCAAGGCGGCCAAGCTGGTGACAACGGAAAACGTCTCGGCGAAGAACGCCATCAAGACCCGCCAGTTCTGGCTGGTGTGGGTGGCGCTGTTCTGCAACGTCACCGCGGGCATCGGCATCCTGGAACAAGCGGCGCCCATGATCCAGGACTTCTTCCGGCAGGCCGACGGCAAGTCCCTGGTGAGCGCCGGGGTGGCGGCGGGCTTCGTGGGGCTGCTGTCCATCGGCAACATGTCCGGCCGGTTCGCCTGGTCCGCCACCTCCGACGTCACCGGCCGCAAGCGCATCTACATGATGTACCTGGGCGTGGGCGCCGTGCTGTACACGGTGCTGGCGTTCGCCGGTTCCACCGCCACTGCCCTCTACGTGGTGCTCGCCTTCATCATCATCTCGTTCTACGGAGGCGGATTTGCCACCGTGCCGGCCTACCTGCGGGACCTTTTCGGGACGTACCAGGTGGGCGCCATCCACGGCCGGCTGCTCACCGCCTGGTCCGCGGCCGGGGTGGCGGGGCCGCTGATCGTCAACAGCATCCTGGACGCACAGGGCAAGCCGGGCCAGCTCAATGCCGTGTCCTACCAGCCGGCACTGCTGACCATGGTGGCGCTGCTGGTGATCGGCTTCGTGTCCAACCTGCTGGTCAAACCCGTCGACGACCGGTTCCATGAACCCCGCCCCGAGCGGCACGAGACTTCCCAGGGAGGCCTGAAATGAGCAGCACTGCACACACCCACGGCGCGCACGACCCGGTTCACAAGTCCACGGGCAGGCTGGTCCTGGCCTGGGTCTTGGTGGGGATCCCCTTGGCCTTCGGGGTCTTCCAGACACTGACCCAGGTGGCCGCGCTGTTCGGCTGAGTTCTTGAGCCGGCCGTTGGTGTCACACTGGCCCAGTTTTCAGGCGCGGACGCCCACGGAACCGTTGGGTTTCCGCCGATCCGCCCCGAAAACTGGGCCAGTGCGTGCGCGGGGCGTCACGTGGAGCAGGCTTTCATCGAAACGGACGACGGCGGGGCCCGGGTTTCCGAGGTTCCGCCGCCGCTCGTGGGCCCAAAGCATGCTCTGCGTGACGCGGGTGCGTGACTTCAGGCCGCCGCGGGCTTCATGATCCGCCGGCGCAGGATGCTGGCCGATATCCAGGTGACCAGGCTGCAGGCCGCGGCGCCCCAGAGGATGTCCGTTGCCGCCACCAGGGCCGTGAAGTCCTTGAGCACGGCGAACCCGGTCAGGGCCCAGGTGGCGTAGGTGAAGAACCCGAACAGCGCAGCACGGCCAACCCGGTGCCGGGTCGCCAGGTCCGGATGGTTGGGCCGGACACCGTAGTGCACGATTCCGGCCACGAAGATGACGTAGAACAGCACCGCGCCCGGCAGGTTGGCCTTGGGCGCCAGGAGGCCGCCGATCTGGCTCTGGTAGAGCGGGTTGGCCACCAGCAGGATCCAGGCAACGTCCAGCACCGCAAAGATCAGCGCGGTCACAATATAGGCGGTCAACCAGTTCTTGGTGCGGGGACTCATGAAGGACTCCTTGGAGGCAGCGTATAAGCGGTCTGCAGCAGTTCGTTGCCGATGCCATGCCCGGACTGGCCGCCGGACTGGCCCAAAAGGGACACGCGACCCATACATTCCCCGGTCCGCTCCGAAGACTAAGTGGACGAGGCCAACGCGGCTGAGTTGGATGTTGGTACAACCGTGCCCGTGGGCGCGGCAGGAACCGGCCGTGCAGCAGCGCGCGGCCGGCTGTGAAAGGGACGTGTCCGTGAACGAAAAGAGCCGCAAGGCGCTCATCAGTACTGTCATTGCCGTGGTGGTGGCGGTGCTCATCGCCGTGGCGGGGAGCCAGGGCGGAGCCAGGATCGGTGGGTTCCCGGTGTTCGCGCTGGGTGTCGCAGCAGCGTTTGTGGTCCAGTGGCTGGTGTTCATCCCCTCCTACAAGGCGCAGACGGAGAAGTTCTACGACCTCACCGGCGCCCTGACATACATCTCCATCACAGTGTTCCTGGTCCTGGCCTCGCCGGGCATCGACGCCCGCGGGATGCTGCTGGCGGCCTTGGTGGTGCTATGGGCGGCCCGGCTTGGCAGCTTCCTGTTCCTGCGGATCAGCAAGCACGGGAAGGACGACCGCTTCGATGAGCTGAAGCCCGACTTCTTCCGTTTCCTGAACACGTGGACCATCCAGGGCCTGTGGGTGGTACTCACCGCTGCGCTCGCATGGGTGGCCATTACGTCGGACAGGAAGGTGGGCCTGGACGCATTCTTCTGGGTGGGCCTGCTGGTCTGGGCCGTGGGCATCAGCATCGAGACCGTGGCGGACCTGCAGAAGAACCGCTTCAAGGACGACCCCGCCAACAAGGGCCGCTTCATCAGCACCGGCCTCTGGTCAAAGTCCCGCCACCCCAACTACTTCGGCGAAATCACACTGTGGGTGGGCGTGGCCATCATCGCCCTCCCGGTCCTCCAGGGCTGGCAGTGGGCGGCCCTCATCTCACCGGTTTTCGTCACCCTGCTGCTCACCAAGGGCAGTGGCGTGCCGCCGCTGGAGAAAAAGGCCGACAAGAAGTGGGGCGGCCAGCCTGACTACGAGGCCTACAAGAAGAACACACCTGTGCTGGTGCCCAGGCTGAAGTAGGGCTTTCCAGGCAGGACGGACGACGCCGGCACCCGGGTGGGTGCCGGCGTCGTCCTTTGTTCCGGCTAAGCGGGAGGCCCCCAAGTACCCCCTATCAGGGGAAGCAGGTATCGGGTACTCGTGACTCCCGCCTGCCCCGGATCTAGCCTCGAAAGACAGTGCCGTTAAGCAAATGCGTTTGCGCTGCAGATGCTGCTGGGGACATTGGAGTTCAACTCCGGGGGAGCAACATTGGCAAAGTACGGATTTTTCAACAAGGCTTCATCCGTCAGCGGAAGCACGCTATTTCGGCTGGGCAAATCCAGGGACGTGCGGCCCGGGGCGCTGCTGACGGCACTCGTGCTGGCGGCTGAGGGCGGCATGGTGATGTTGCCGGTTGCTGCGACAGCGGCCGGGCCTGATCTGCCCGCGGCCACGAACTGCACCCCGCAACTCCTTCCCGGACTCGGCGGCCGGGGCAGCAACGCCGTCGCCTCGAGCAGCAACGGCCTGGTGGTCGGCCTCGCCGATAACGCCGCCGGCGAGTCTGTGCCGGTGCTCTGGCGGAACGGTCAGCCCACGCAGATTGCGATTCCACTCCAGGCCCCGGCCCCGGCGTCAGTTAACGCGTCAGGAGTCGTCGTCGGCACGGGGTATGACGCCGCCAACGAGGTGCTGGTGGGCTGGTGGTGGCAGGACGGGCAGTACCATCCACTCCCGGTCAACCCCGGAGACATAGCGATACCGTCGGCAGTGTCTGACAATGGCGTCGTTGCCGGGGCGCTGGTCGCCGACGAGGAACATTCGGATGGTCCGGGCGCTGACGAAGATGAGCACCCCGCCGTTTGGCCTTCCGTGACCACGGCACCCCACGAGCTCGCACTGCCTGCCGGCGCGAGGGGCGGACATGCCTTTGCGGTCGGCCCGGACGGTACGGCCGGCGGGGTGGCCCTTGGGGATGACGCAACTCCCGTCCTCTGGGCGCCGGACGGTTCTCCGAAGGCACTGCCCACCCTGAGCGGCAAGGGCGGTGTGGTACTCGGGATTGATTCAACGGGGCAGGCAGTCGGCCAGAGTGGCGTGGCTGACGGAACGCACGCCGTGGCCTGGGCTGCGACCGGTGCCGTCACCGATGTCGGTGCAGCCGCTGCCGGTGCAACGTCCAGCGCCGCATCGGCCATTGCAGGCGTGACGGTGGGAGCAGGCAGTTCGTCCTCCGTCCGCGGGTCGCGGCCGCAGGCGGTGATCTGGATCGGCAAGAGCGCACGGATCCTGCCACCGGGTTCCGATGCCCAGTTCACCGGCGTATCCGGGTCCGCAACCTCGGTTTCAGGCCAGGGTGCCAACGCCGTTGTCATTGGCTTCTCCGCAGCCGATAACGGGCTGCGCCGCGCAACCGAATGGAGCTGCAAGTGAAAGGCCAGGGGCGCATGCGCCATCCAGTAGTTGCGGTGCTGGCCGTCCTGCTCGGCACGGCCCTCGTGGTCGGCAATGTTGACGTCCTTAGCCGGCCGAACGACTCGCAGGCCGCGGCCGCAACGTCCGTGAGCCTGGGGTTCGCCGGTGACACCGGCGGCAACACGGTGACCGGCAAGGTGATCGACGCGGCACGCAACGCCGGCACTTCGGCATTCTTTAACCTTGGTGATCTGTCCTACTCCCAGATCACTCCGGAATCGGCCTGGTGCTCGTTCGTCAAGCAGCATGCGGGATCCATGCCGTACGAATTCATCACGGGTAATCACGAGGATGATGGTCCCGACGGGGTGTGGTCAAACTTCGCTTCGTGCCTGCCGGATCAGCTCGGCTCGGTGGGAAACTACGCCCAGCAGTTCTACACCGACTACCCGGCCAGCAGCCCGCTGGTGCGCCTGATCATGGTGTCCCCGAAGCTAACGTACAGCGGAAGCGGCCTTGACTGGTCCTACAAATCCGGCACCCAGGGCTACAAGTTCGTGACCTCCGCAATCGACTCGGCACGCGCCGCCGGGATCCCGTTTGTGGTGGTGGGCATGCACATGTACTGCCTGTCGATGGTCAACTACCCCTGCGCTGCGAGCCCGGACTTGATGAACATGCTCGTGTCCAAGAAGGTGGACCTGTACCTGCAGGCGCATGACCACGCGTACGCGCGCAGCTACCCGCTGGCGCTCAAGGGCAGCTGCACGGCCATCCCGGTCAGCAGCTTCAACCCGGACTGTGTGGCAGACACGAACGCGAACGGGCAGTTCGCCGCCGGCACCGGCACCATCCTGGCCACAGTGGGTTCTGGCGGCAGGTCGATCAACAGTGAAAGCAACACCACTACGGCCCCGTACTTCCAGAGCTTCATGGGGAGCAACAACAACCCCACGTACGGCTTCCTGAACGTCTCGGTGACAAGCACTACTTTGACCGGTTCATTCGTCCGGGCTTCCGGCGGAACCTATGCAGACAAGTTCACCATCACCCGGCCGGCGGCACCGTCGCCTACTCCGACGGCGACACCAACAGCAACAGCGACGGCAACACCAACACCGCCGCCTACAACCACAACAACTGCTCCGCCGCCGACTACAACAACGGCTCCGCCGCCGCCAACAACGGCAGTGTCGGTCCGGTCGTCGGCAAGCGGGGCAGGGGAGCTGACGGCTACCGGTTCGTACACAACGTCGCTGCCTGCTGGCTGGCAACCCGGCGACACGGTCTTCCTGTACTCGCAGGTGACGGTGGCCGGATCGGCCAACACCACCGCTCCCGCGGGGTGGACAAAGGCAGTGGGTGACTTCACCAGCGCCGGGTCCACCTCCGCGCACCAGGCGGTCTGGTACCGGGTGATGCAGGCCGGGGACACGGCGCCGAGCGTTGCCGAGCCCGCTTCCCGGTATGCCTGGTCGACAGTTGCCGTGCAGGGTGCCAACACCACCACGCCACTGGACGTCACACCAGTCACTGACACCAACAGCGGGGTGGCCTACCCGGATGTGCGGGCTCCGTCCATCACGCCGGTGACGCCAGGAGCGTTGTTGCTGACAGCCCATGGCGTGCGGAACGCCACCAACTCCGCCACCACGCTGTTCTCCCCGCCGGCGGGGATGACTGAGCTGGGCGAATCGACGTCGAACATTGCGTCCAAGTCGAACGCGGCGCTCGAAGTGGACTCCCTGGCGCTGACCGACACGTCCGCAACCGGCACCAAGACGGCCACGGCGGCGTCCAGCTCCGGCGCGCTCATCAACCAGTGCGGCTCGGCGATCGTGGTGCGGCCGGCAGGTTAGTGGCGTAGCGTTCTTCGGCGGGATTTCGACGGCGGCATCCGGAACCGGGTGCCGCCGTCGAACGTTGATCAGCTACGATTTAACCCATCAAGGGGAGTACTCCCGACTGTGAGTGGCCCGTCAATACGGATGCAGTGATGCATCCCGGGCCACCGGCTCCGGTTCCAGCCGGGCGGAGGAGACCTTGGCGTACACGTCAACGCCTACCCCTTTGGAGTGCCGCCATGCAGGTAACACCCCTCGCCTGGATCATCACCATCGCCGTGACCATCCTGTTCTTCGTTTACGAGTTCTTTGCCCACGTCCGCAAACCCCACGAACCGTCCATCGGTGAGTCCGCCCGCTGGTCGGCGTTCTACATCGGGCTCGCGCTTCTGTTCGGCGTCGGGATCGGCGTGGTCTCGGGATGGAGGTTCGGCGGTGAGTACTTCGCCGGCTACCTCACCGAAAAAGCGCTGTCCGTGGATAACCTGTTCGTCTTCCTGATCGTGATGACAGGGTTCGCCGTCCCCAGGAAGTACCAGCAGAAGGTGCTCATGGTGGGCATCATCATCGCGCTCATCCTTCGCGGCGGGTTCATCGCCATCGGGGCCACCCTGATCGAAAACTTCTCCTGGGTGTTCTACATCTTCGGCGCGCTGCTGCTGGTCCTCGCGTACCGGCAGGCCTTCGGCGGCCACGACGCCAACCCGGCGGACGGCAGGTTCATGAAGCTGGTGCGCCGTGTCCTTCCGGTCACCCCGGAGTACCACCGGGACCGGCTCACCGTGAAGCAGGACGGCAAGCGCTTCGTGACGCCGATGCTGCTCACCATCATCGCCATCGGCTTCGTGGACCTGATCTTCGCCGTCGACTCGATCCCGGCGATCTATGGCCTGACCAGCGAGGCGTACATCGTCTTCACCGCCAACGCGTTCGCCCTGATGGGCCTGCGGCAGCTGTTCTTCCTCATCGGCGGACTGCTGGAACGCCTGGTGTACCTCGCCCAGGGGCTTGCCGTCATCCTGGCGTTCATCGGCGTGAAGCTGGTCTTCCACGCCCTGCACGTCAACGAGCTCGCCTTCATCAACGGCGGCCAGCCGCTCCTCTGGGTGCCCGAGATCCCCATCTGGTTCTCGCTGCTGTTCATCGGCGCCACGATCCTGGTGGCCACCGTGGCAAGCCTGGTCAAGACCCGCGGCGGCCGTCCCGGCAGTGGGGGCCCCGAGGTCCACCGCGAAGCCAGCACGGGTGAAGCGGTGACAGATGCCCGGCCAGGTGAGGACACGGAGTCCACGGCCGGAGCCCCGCACTAGGTTTCCGACGGGCCAGGTAAGCAGGACGTACGACGGCGGCACCCGGTTTGGGTGCCGCCACCGATTCTTGATGCGTCGTAGCGGTGTTAGTTTCGCCGTGCCGAAAGAACTTCCTGAATTCGGTTCAGGTATGACCTTGAATGGTTCTCCCACCAGACGTTTGGGTCAGCCGCGAAAGTTGCATTTGCGGGAAGTTCAAGAATGGCGCCCATTGTCAGGGTACAGCCGGTAGCCGTCGGTTCCAGCCGATAAGTGAAACGCTGGTTGCCTTCGTCGTTGGCAATTGGCCTTGTCGTTGCCCACCAGGGACTGTCCTCGCCAATGACCTCGAGAATGGAGACGGAACCGTCATGACTTATAAAGCATTGTTGCTCCCCGATACCAGATGGCGTTCCTGGAACGGTAAAGGCGTGCTTCGCGTCGGAGAGCAGCACAGCACTCTCAGCTGGCCGGATTAGTGACCAGACGGTGCGGGCGTCGTATTGGTAGGAAGCAGAGGCTCGCACGCTTTGAATCTTTACTGGCCCCTTCACGGCATTGGCGCTCGTTTCCTGCGCGGCAAGCACCGCCTCCCTGCTTCTTCCGGTTATGACGGATCCAACGATAAGGAGCAGTAGATGCAGAGCGGTGGCAGCCGCAAAGATTCCAAATCCGATATCTTGCCGGCCAAAGTGGCCGATAACGGCAGCCAAAACCGTTGTCGCTAGATACCCGGCAACAAATAGGAGGTTATAAAGAATTTTGTAAATGGTGACCACCAGTTGATTATGAAGCCATCCAGCTTCCCCGGATCGGCAGTCACCCGCAGGATCCGCGCAGGACTCGGGAAGGATTGCGCCAGGTCCGCCGGAACAGGCCATTTAGGGGAAGTGCCGCCGCTAGGCTCTTTCTCGGCGTCAGCGCGATTGGGGGCTGACGCCCTTCACCCGTCTTGCACAACCTGGGGAACCTGCAATGTCCAGCTACACGTCCTTGCCCAACACCAAGTCCGCGTCCGCTACCCGCTGGCCGGTCGCCGTCGTCCTCTCCGCTTTGCTGGCGCTCTTCGGCGCGAACCTGCCGGCTGTGGCGCGGACAGCACCACCGCGGAGCCGGGAACAGTCCAGGCTGCTGACCTGCTGGAGGCCCTTCCGGTCAAGGGCCGGGCACCGAAGACCGGGTACGAGCGCTCGCTGTTCGGGCCAACGTGGGCGGACGTGGACCAGAACGGCTGCGACACCCGCAACGACATCCTCAACCGGGACCTGACGGACATCACCTACCTCAACAGCGTTCCCTGCACGGTCAAGACGGGGGTGCTCGCAGACCCCTACACCGGCACCGTCATCAACTTCGTCCGCGGTACCACCACCAGCAGCGCCGTGCAGATTGACCACGTGGTGGCACTGAGCGACGCCTGGCAGAAAGGGGCCCAGCAGCTGACCACGGAGCAGCGGACGGCATTCGCGAATGACCCGCTGAACCTCCAGGCCACCGACGGGCCAACCAACCAGCAGAAGGGCGACGGCGACGCCGCCACTGGCTGCCGCCAGCCAAGGGCTTCCGGTGCGGGTACGTCGCCAGGCAGGTCTCCGTAAAGGCGCGGTACAGCCTCTGGGTGACACAGGCCGAGCACGACGCCATCGCGGGCATCCTTGCTGGCTGCCCGGGCCAGCCGGCACCCACCACCGTGCAGCCGGCCTCCACTGCCACCACTGTTTACTACGCCAACTGCACGGACGCTGTCGCTGCCGGAGCTGCGCCGCTCTACGCCGGCAGCCCCGGGTACCGGTCCGGGCTGGATGGCGACGGCGACGGAGTGGCCTGCGAGGGGTAGCCAGGGCCGGAGACCCGGGGCATCCATGTAATCCCCGCTGCCAAGCATGGCAAGGCCGGCAAGGGCTTTTCACGGCATGTACGGCACACTTGAGGTTGCTCCCCAACGAAAGCAGGACTCCCGTGATCACCCTCCAGCAGGACGCCGACGGCTTCATCCGCATGACCCGGCATTACCCGGCCACCGTCCGGATCCGCATCACCTTCCATGACGGCAGCACCGGCGAGTTCTCCGGCAAGACCCTCAACAACGCCTACGACGCTGCGCTCGCGGAGTTCCGTGCCAGCAACGGGCTTGACGCGCGCGGGTTCAACCGCACCCCCGCGGGCCGGACCAACTCCGGCAACAAGGTCGATTTCGTTCCCGTGCATCCGGGCATGGGGGAGTAGGCCGAGCGTCCTAAGGCAGCCGGGAAGTCATCTAGTTGGCAGTGCTGCCGGTTTCGTGGGCCCTGGCGACGAAGTGTTCCACGCGGCGGTCCGGAACGAGCCAGATCAGCGCCACGATGGTGAATACGGCAATCCCGAGCAGCGGATGCACCAGGGTGAGCCCGATACCGGTCAGGTAGATCAGGGGTGACGCCTTGCCCTTCCAGTCCCTGCCCACGGCCTGGGCGAGTGCCCCGTCCCTGCCCTGCACCGCGATCAGCCGCCGCTCCAGGATGAAATACGCGATCGCGGCGCACAGCAGGTTGATGCCGTACAGCAGCACGGGGACCTGCAGCAAGCCGGACTCGTCCATCCACCGGGTGGTGAACGGGAACAGGGACAGCCAGAACAGCAGGTGAAGGTTGGCCCACAGGATGGCACCGTTGACCCTGCTGGCGAGGTGGATCATGTGGTGGTGGTTGTTCCAGTAGATCCCCACATACACGAAGCTCAGCAGGTAGGTGAAGATCGTGGGCAGGATGGCGGCCACGCCCTCCCACGTTGGTTCATCGGGCGTATGCAGTTCCAGCACCATGATGGTGATGATGATGGCCAGTACGCCATCGCTGAAGGCTTCGAGCCGGTTCTTGTTCACCCAAACATCATGCCCTCAAACCCGTGCAGCCCACGCATCACACGATGGTCACCGTTCCGGCGTCGCCATCCACGCTCACCCGCTGCCCGCCGGCAAGCCGCTGCGTGGCCACCCCCGTCCCCAGGACCGCCGGGATGCCGTACTCGCGGGCCACGATCGAACTGTGGCTGAGGGGGCCGCCGACGTCGGTCACCACGGCGGAGGCCATGGCGAACAGCGGGGTCCACGCGGGGGTGGTCATCCGGGCCACCAGCACCTCGCCGGGCTGCATCGTGCCGAAGTCCTCCGGTCCGCGCAGCACCCGGGCGGCCGCGGTCACCCGGCCGGAGCTGGCGCCGGCGCCCTTGATCACGTCGCCTGGCTGGTGCTGCGGGCCCGCCGGCATCATGGACCCGAACGCCTTCTCCATCCACGGCTTCTGCGGCAGCATCTGCGGCGCCACGGCCTTGGCCTGCCCCCGCCACAGCATCCTGCGCTCCTCGACGGCGGCCGCCCGGACGGGACGGGGAGCGCCCGTCACCGCGGCCGGTGTCCCGGGTTCGGCCAGCCCGAACTCCACCGCACTATGCAGCTCCGTGAAGCGCAGCCAGAACACGTCATCAGCCAACGCGATCACCCCGGAAGCGACCAGCCGCCGGCCGAGTTCCAGCAGCATGCTCCGCAGCAGCGGCCAGGCGAGTCCGACGTCGGCCAGCGCGTCTTCGCGGACCGGCGCCGTCTCCTGCGCCCACCTCAGCAGGCGAAAGAACACGGCACGCCGGCGCGGCCCCAGCCGCCCGGCCACGTCGCGGGTGAGCGACTCCCGGCGTTCCGTCAACTGCCGCTGCCGTTCATGCGGGTCCGTGCCCAGCCCGCGCAGGTAGAACTTCACGGTCTCCAGCTGGGCGGAGGGATCGTCCGCCGGCACCGGGGTGGCGAAGTCCAGGTTGTAGACCGCATGGCCGTAGAGCCCCAGATGCTCCCGGAAGGCAAACCGCCATTCCTGCCAGAGGGCGTTGTCCACCCCTTCCGGCGCGGAACCGGTCCGCTGGCACTCGGCGAGCTCCGCCGTCGACCGCTCCAGCAGGGCCGATGCCAGCGCGGGGTCGCTGCGCGCCCAGCCCGCGAGGTCGTACAGCGACTTTTCCGCCCGGATAGGTTCGCTGTCGAAACCCAGGAGGAACGCCTGGGCCGGGGGATCGCCGTAATGCCGCACCAGCCTGTCGTAGAAGGCCCGGAAGGAGATCTCGCTCATGTCAGACAGCGGGATGATGGACTGCACTGCCGTGTAGTAGACGCTGCCGGCGTCCAGGAGGGCCTGCACGCCCGCCAGCAGCCGAGCCCCGGGGAGCCCGGCCGGCGGGTGCTTGGACCAGTCCTTGACCGCGCGTTCGTAGCGCGGATGCGAATGGTCCCGCCAGCCCGCGACGCCCATGTGCGCCTTGCCGCGGAACAGCGCCCCAAGCGCCGGCACGGTCCTTCCCGTCATCCGCCACATGGCCGAGGTGCGGTAGTAGTAATAGGCGTAGCCGTTGATGGTGGGGAAGTGCACGTCGCCCTCGCGGAGCGCGTTGACGCCCAGCGCATCGTTCATCAGGGCGGACAGCGAGCGCGTCACCGAACCGTCGATGAGGTCGGCGAACAGCGGCGAGAGCGGCTCCGGCATCTGCTCCACGATGCTGGCCCGGAAGTAGAGGCCCCTGGGGTAGGGAACCGGCCAGGCGTCCGGGACCTCCGCCGCCGGCTCGGGCAGCGCGGTGACGGGCCGGGACTGCAGCAGGAAGAAACGGCCGCCGGCCCGCGCCCATTCGATGTCCTGCGGGGACCCGAAGTGCTCCGCCGCCTGCCCGCCATAGGCGGCCAGCGCGGCTGCCGCTTCGTCGTCGAGGACGGGTGCACGACGGCGGTCTTCCGGCACCGGCTGCTCCACGGTGCCGTTCTCCGCGGGCACCGTCATGACCTGCTTGTCGGCCGTCTGCCGGGAAAGGACGTTGCCGGTAACGGACTCCACCACCAGGTCATCGGTGGTGACCGTCCCGCCCACCACCGACTCGCCCAGCCCCCAGGCGGCGCTGATCACCGTCTGGTCGCGCCGGCCGTTGGTGGGGTTGGCAGTGAACATGACCCCGGCGGCGTCCGCGGCCACCATCTGCTGGACCACGACGGCGAGCCGCACCTGGTCAGGACGCACGCCTTCGCGGGCGCGGTAGGCCATGGCGCGCGCCGTCCAAAGGGAGGCCCAGCAGTTGATGACGGCCCGCGCGAGTGCCTCCGGGCCGCTGATGTTCAGGTAGGTATCCTGCTGCCCGGCGAAGCTGGCCGAAGCGAGATCCTCGGCGGTCGCGGAGGAGCGGACCGAGACCGGGGTGCCGCTGCCGAGGCGTGCGTAGGCAGCCTCGAGGTCGGCTTTAATGGCGTCCGGCATGGTGCCTTTGTGGAACAGGGTCTGGATGAGCACGGAGGCATGCTCATATTCCTGCGGCGACGCGTCGGGTGGCAACGCGGCGAGGTCCTGGACGGCCGCGTCCAGGTGGTTGGCGGTGACGAACTCCCGGTACGCCTCCGTGGTCAGGACGAACCCGGGCGGGACGGGCAGCCCGGCCTGAATGAGGCCTGCCAGCCCCACCGCCTTGCCGCCAGCCAGGAGGACTTCCCCCTGCCCGACATCACCCAGGTCTTTGATGAATGTCAGCATCGCGCGTCCTTGCGGCCTGATGGTGGTTTCCTGCTTGCAGTGCCGTCCGGGTCAGGGCACGGCCGGGTGGCCGAAGGTGGGCGGCAGCCCGGACCGGTAGGCGGAATCGATGACGGGTTCGAGCTGGTCCAGGACGGTCCGGTTTCCCGGGAGGACCACGTGGGCCAGGAACTCCGATTCGAGGGTGGAGATGCCGGCCGCCGCCGCGCCGAGTTTGGCGTCGATGGCAAGGGCCAGGGCGTGCCAGGACTTGCGGTTGGCGCGTTCCAGGATCCGTGCATGCGCTTCCTGGAGCCGGCTGTCCGCCACGTCGCCGCGGATGCCGAGCACCCCGTCGGACTGCTGCAGCGGCATGACGATCCGGAACTGCCTCCCGCCGCCCTTGAAGGCAACGGCACTCAGGTTCCCCCGCTGGCTGAAAACGACGTCGGTGGCTCCGTACTCCGCGAGCGCCTGCCTGATGTGTTTCCGGGACGCTTCACTGCTGAAGGAATCGCCCCGGGTGTAAGGACCTGTCATTGTCTAACTATGCGCCTTTCCCGCGCCGGTTCCTACGTCCCCCGATGCGGATGGCCGCGCCGGCGCGGCGGGCGGCGGCGGGCTTTCTCCCCTGCCTGACCTGCGGCGGGAGGCCGGATTGCCCCGGGTATACGGAGCATATTGACTGCCCGCAGCCCGAGGAATAGCGTCTCCCGTAGCGGGGCCTTCGCCCCGTTTCCACATAATAGGGGGCCGGATCTGGGCCGCTCCTGCACGGCCATTGAGCCAGGTGAGGAGGATTCTGTGGACGCTGTCCACAATAAACCGCGCCCTGAATCCGCGGGTGCCTTCCCGATGGCCGCGGAACACGATGTCAGCGATCCAGGGAAGGACACACCATGCCGAAGTATCTGTTCGAAGCAACGTATATGGGCCAGGGCATCAAGGGGCTCATGAAGGAAGGTGGAACCGCACGGCGTGACGCCCTGACGGAGGCGTTGAAGTCCGTGGGCGGAACGCTGGACAGTTTCTACTACGCCTTTGGCTACTACGACGTCCTGGGCGTCTTCGACGTACCGGACGACGCCAGCGCTGCCGCACTGTCGCTGCTGATCAATTCGACCGGCACCGTCAACGTCCGCCTCAAGCCATTGCTGAGCGTGGAGGACCTTGACGAAGCCGCCAAGAAGACCCCGTCCTACCGGGCGCCGGGACAGTAGGGGAGGCCCGGCACCAAGGCTGCGTCCCGCCGTCGTTCATTACGACGGCGGGACGCCGGCTATCGCTGCGCTGACCGGGCATGCCGCGGGGGTTGACTGCCGGCGTCCGGCTGATCACCGCCAGCTGCCGTTGGGGCCGTGACAAAGTCGGGACGGGCCAGGCGGCGGAGCAGGGAAACGGCATCGTCGACAGGTACCGACTCGAAGAACTCCGCGTCGGCGAGCTCGACGGCGGCGATGGCCCGCGGCGCGAGGCCGGCTCCGGCGCCGGTAACCCGCAGCCGTTTAGCGCGCGTGTCGGCGGGATCGACTTCCCGCTCGATGAGTCCCTTGGCCTCCAGCGTGCGCAGGACCTGCGAGGCCATCTTGACGTCCGTCCCGGCCTGGCGGGCCACGGCCAGCTGGTTCGGGTGAACACCCTGGCCATTGAGCCACCAGGCGCACGCGAGCAGGACGAATTGGACGTGGGTAAGACCCAGCGGATCCAGTGCTGCCGCCATCTCCCGTTGCCAGCGCAGGGTGGCGTGCCAGAGCAGGAACCCGGGACTGTCACCGGGGTTGAGGGGCATCAGCCGCCCGCCCTCTTCACCAGCGCTGCCATCGTCTCGGGCCAGTCGGCGGTGATGCCGGGACCGATCTGCGGGCCGGCTTCGTCGGCGCCGCTGCCGGTGATCTCCATGCGGTAGACCACCCGGGTCCTGTCGTGGCCGGTGGCGTCGATGCGGTGGGTGGTGCGCAGGAGAAGGTCCCCGAACCGGGCCTCGTCCACAAAGAATTCGTTTTCGACTGCCTCGGCGATCACGAGGGGGATCGGATCGTCCCCCGGCGGTGTCATGAGGATCTGGGTGCCTGCCGCGAACGGGCCGTTGATCTCGATTTTCTCGATCTCCGCGTTCCAGGTGCCCCAGCTTTCAACGTCGGCCCAGAGCCGCCAGATTGCCTCCGGTGCTGCGCTCGTCTCGATGGCGTTCTCGTACTCCCACATGGTTGCCTCCTAGGAAGATAGTCTGTGTATAGATTATCTACGTAGAGACTATCTTCTGTCCAGAGGCGTCGAGCCGACACTTCCTTCTGATTCCCCGGGGGCGGGGGCTAACCCCCAAGGCCGATGTAGGCGTGCCAGTACCGGCCGTTGTTCCTCGAGGAGGCCAGCACCACCAGGCCGGTCTGGCTGTTGACGTTTTGCTTGGTTGATGTGGGGTCGTTGATGTCCGTGTCGGTACTGCTGCTGATGATGGGAGTTCCGGCGCCGGGCGCGAAGGAAATGTTGTCAACCGGGGACTTCTTGTAATAGACGGTGCCGCCTTCCTCCGGCGCGACCGCGAACATCCAGACCTCGTGGTGCTCCTCGTCGATCATCACCATGGGCCGGGTGTGGAGGTCCTGCACCTCGCCGAACTCCGCGCTGGTCCAGTCGCCTTTACCGTCACGCACCAGGAGCGCCACTAATGTTTGGCCGACGTTCCGGTTGGCCGTCTTGATCGCGGCGAAGAGGCGGCCGCTGCCGTCGCTGGTCAGCTGTTTGAGGTTCAGGTGGTCGTTCGCGCATCCGCCCGTGCAGTTCTTTCCTCCGCCGTAGGCCACCTCTGTCTGCCACGACTTATCCGGCTGGCCGTCCTGGTGGACGGCGAAGTAGAACTTCTTTTGCCCCGGCTTTTGATTGCTCCACATGATGCCGATCTTGTCGCCCTGGAATGACGTAACGGCGGAGATGTCGTCGTAATGCACCTGGGCGTTGGTGGTCGGCAGGACGAAAGGGGTTCCCCATGCTGTGTCGCCGGTGGTCGAGTGGTTCACGTAGACGCGGTTGTTGTTGTCGGCCGAAACGGAGGTGTAGGTGACCCACAGCGTGCCGAGGGAGTCTTTGGCCACCGTGATCGATTCCGTGCTCCCGCTGTGGAGGGTGACGGGGAATCCGGCGTCCTGCGAGTAGGCCTTCGTTGACGCGTCGTAGCTGAAGCGGTGAAGCTCCGCGGACCCTGAGGTGACCACCTGCTGTGATGGTGGCGAGTTCCATTCCGAGCGCACGGTGGTGCCCGAAACCACGTAGAGCTTGCCGTTCTGTGCGTCCCAGAGCGCGTCGCCGCGGGCGGTGGTACGTGCGTCGACGACTGTTGGCGTTTCCTGCCACGCCTGCGTTGCCACGTCGAGCCGGTGGATCGTGGTGGCATGCGCGGCCGGGCTCCACATGAGCCCCCACCAGCTTCCGTCCTGGAACCAAAGCTTGCTTTGGGCTTTGTCGGCAGTCGGGGTTCTGACGCCGTCGCCTGCGTAGGACGGCCCGGGAATTCCGACGTCGGCCGCCTGGGCAGGGAGGGGAAGCGCGGCAGCACCGGCCAGCGCGAGGAGCAGGGCGATGAAGAGGCGAAGTAGGCGCATAACGGTCCCCTCAGAGTTATGTCGGTGGCCGGGAGGCTGTTTCATCACCTCCCGGCGGGATCACCATACGTCCCGCGCCATGCCCTGAGCGGGAGGGGTGCTAAATAGGGGACCTCAAAGGGGAGGGCATTAGGTAGCTTAGTAATGCCGACTGAGCATCAGGTTGCATCATGGCACTGGGGCTTCTACGTCTCTGCAACATCGAGGATTAGCGGCATATGGTCGCTGTGCATCAACCAGTCTTGGTGCTTGCCGATAGCCAGTGAGCCGGGGAAGCCCTCGCTGAGGAAGGCGTAGTCAATATGGTGCCCGAAGTGCAGCTTTTTCGTGTGGAAGTATGTTTTTGTTGTCTCCGCGCCGTGGCCGACACCGTTGGCCCGGTGATAAACGCTCTGCAAGCCTAAGCCGTGGAGTCTTTCGACCAGCATCGAATGGTTCCTGCCCGGGTGTTCGTGGTCCCAGACTGTGTTGCTGTTGAAGTCGCCCATAATCAGTGAGGGCGCAGAGGACAAGAAATCTGCGTGGCTGCTGACAATTTCGTGCGTCACCCGGACATACTTTAGGTCTTTATCCCGCGCATGGGCCCACAGCGCAATAATGTTCAAATCGTCCACGGAGAACGGAATGTGCCAAGGAAGCAGCGCGTCCGCCGCGTGCGTCATGTATGCACGGTTGGTGAAACCGATCACGCCCAAGCCCTTGTGCGGGTTGGAACCAACCCACGCCTTAAACGGTGCATCAGTTTCCTCGATGTGTTTCTGAGACGTCTCCGCCAAGATTGCAACGTCTGGCCTCAGCGCTTCGACGAGGGGACGCTTTTTTGCGAAGCCCATCGCGCAGTTCCAGGAAACAATCCGCATTCATTAGCCTCAAATCTAAAGCGCTTCATTGAGGCGCAGGCAGTTATTGACAGCAGGTGATGGCTGCGCGGTAATCAAAGGCATATAGCCAGGACTTGTGCCGCGTTCCTTCGCACACCTTGAAGCCCCGGAGGGCAAGCGACAGTTCGAGTGTCCGGCGGAGGCCCTTTCACCGAGCGGTCTAACCATATCGGGCCGGGCGCCGGCGGCACAGTTGCTGCCGGCCGTGCACGGACCTGCTTGGCCCTCGACCGCAGGCACAAGGCCGCAAAGTTCGATCTTGCCCGGCAACAAAGCAAAGCCTCCGGTGAGTACCGGAGGCCTTGCTTTGTTGTGGATAAATTTGTTTATTTGACGGCGACGAAGACTTTGTCTGCGATCATGCCCGGTCGGACGGCGAGAACGCCCTGGTCGGCCGTGGCCGTTGGTACCTGAATGGCGATGTTGCCCGTTGCAGTGCCACCCTTGTATAGGGCATTGCTATCTATGGCTTCGGGTGCAACAACATGGTGGTCGAACGAATTTACCGTCTTCCCATCTGCGGTCACGTAGGCAACAGAGACGAAGGAAGGGGTCTGTCCATTGGCGTCATTGCCGATGTAGGTGGCCGAATAGTTCACCAAGATGTACTCCGACCCCGCCGCAGGAGGGTCATTGAACCGGTTAGCCGCCACGACTCTATCGGTAGCAGCGAGGGTGACGGAGTTAACCACTACCCGCCAATCCTTTGACTCCACGACCGAACCGATTGGCGAAGGATTTTCGCGTGTTCCGGTCTTCGCCCCGGCCTGTTCTGCTGCTGGAACCCCACTACCTGCTTCAGCGGTTGGCGCCGAAACTTTGGTGTCGCCGCCTCCGAAAGCGTCCTTGGCCGACGCCGTGACAACGGAGAAGAAGACGGCAAAGCCCACGATAGTTCCCACGATCGACAAGATCAGGGCTGTGATGCCCATTCCCTTGGCTTTGTCCTTCAAGAAGAGGGAAACAATTGCCAGGATGAACGCAATGGGCAGCAAAACCCAGCCGATGATGAGAGCGCCGGGGATGCATGCAAAAATAAAGCCGACAATTGCGGAAATGAGTGCGACAAGCCCGATTACATTTCGCTGCTTTTTTGCCTTTGCGTACTCTTGCGGGTAGGAACCACCCGGAGGTCCGTAGTTCGGCGGCATGGGTGGAAATTGCGGTTGCTGGTGGGGCGCAGTCTGCTGTGAGCTTGCCCCCGGAAGCTCTGGTTTAGTCATGCCCTGATGATGGCAGAATTGTTGGTTTTTCGCATTCATGACTTTTTGTTTTGAAGATGACTAACTCACGATGATTTTCGCCTTGTTTCTGGGGGTGCAGCTTCTCAAGCGGTTGAATCTTGCCCTGGGGCTGTGGCGATATGTGGTGTCCGGTGGGACAACATTGCACAGATCTTGACGTAATTTTGATGAATTTGCAGCGTGGGGACAGGACATTCGTCACGAAGAACGGACCGCAGATTTACAGGCACGACGGCGATGCCCCGGTTTTCGCGGCGGGGCCACCGCTTAATCGATTAGCCCGTTCCGTACCGCAAACAACGTGGCGCCCACCCTGTTGGTGGCACCGATCTTGGTGTAGATGTGCTCCACGTGATTGCGGACGGTCTTGCGGGCGAGGAACAGGGCGGCGGCTATCTCGGCCGGAGTCATTCCGCGGCACAGCATGCCGAGGATTTCCACTTCCCTGGGGGTGAGCCCGGCCGGAGCGGCAGCACGGCGGTGCGGCTGCTGGCCGGCCGCCACGAGTACCGCGTCGGCAGCATCGCCGCTGATCCGGCCGGCAGCAACCTCCTGCCGAAGCCTGGCCGCTGCATCGGCCGGCGCGAGCGGGGGCCGGTGCGGCCTCGGCTCCAGGGAGGAATGGTAGGAGTCCGCGGCCGCCAGGATCCGCTGCTTGATCCCCAGCTCCGATCCGCCAATGCCGCGCGGGTAGCCTGACCCGTCCAGCCGCTCATGATGCAGGCCGGTCAAGGCGGCCTCGCCCTTCAAGCCGGGGACACGGCTGAGGATCCGTTCGCCCAGGTATGGATGCAACTGAATGCGTTCCAGGTCCGCCCGGGAGAGGGGCTCCTTCTTGTCCCACACCTGGTTGGATACTCCCAGCCGGCCCAGGTCGTGGACCCATCCTGCACGGCGGAGCTGGATGACATCGTCGGCGGGCAGCCCATGCTCCTCGCCGGCGGCGGCTGCGAGGGCAGCCACGGCGCGGGAGTGCCCGGCAGTGAAGGGAGACTTGAGGTCGGCGAAGTCCCCGACTGCCTGGAGTACCGCGTCCAGCTGCGGGCCGGAGAGGGGAGCGTCGCTGGGGGCCAGGTCCAGGGCCGCCTGCCAGCAGTCGACGTCGAGCAGTCCGTTGGTGAGCGCGCCGGCCTGGTCGATGAACAGCCCGGCCAGGGTGGGATCGAACTGGGTGCCGCGACGCGCCCGCACCATCGCCACGGCACCGGCCACGCCCTCCTCGCGCAGGAACACCTCTGCCGTGTCCGCGAGGTGCATGATCCGCATTTCCAGCGGGATGTCCGGCCCCGCTACGCCCTCCGGCAGGCCCTTGCCGTCCCACCGCTCAAAGGTGTGGGCAAGCAGTCCTGCCACGCCGCCGTCGAGCCCCACATTGCTGGCCAGCACCCCGGCGGAGATGCAGTGCGAGGCAATCATGTTGCGCACCGCGGTGCTGCCCGTCGCCGCGAAACGCGTCCAGTAGGCAACGCGGGCCAGCGGCGGGAGGCCCGCGCCGGCATGGCTGAACATGCCGGCGTACATGGGCAGTCCGTGCTGGTCGCGGTTGTAGTAGTCGGCGCGGAAGGCGATATCGTCCGTGAACAGTGCTGCCAGTTCGAAGGAATCGGCATGGCAGCCGATCCAGGCCACCTGGTTGGCGTAGTAGAGCCTGCCCTGGCCGGCGGCGTCAACGCCCGCTGCCCCGGCGATCCGCAATGCCAGCAGGCAAGAGCGCAGCATGTGCTCCATCGGTTGCCCCAGGCCCAGGTCGATGGCGAGGGACAGCGCGGCCAGGACTTCACTGCGTCGGGGTCCAGCCGGTGGCTGCTTCACACCTGCCATTCTAGGGACGCCATCGCCGCGGGCAGTAGGGGCGAACGGGTAGTGGGAGCAGTGCGCCCCCGGTTATGCGGCCTGGTTCTTCCGGGTGCGTCCGCTGTCGGCTTCAACCCCGCCGGCACGGGCGGTGGACGGGAACCGCACGCCCACCTGCGCTCCGAACAGTCCACGTTGCGGAAGCCAGAAGTCCGCCAGGTGATCCTGCACCTCCAGCGGCCCGGGCTGTCCCGCGTCCTCATCCCGGATGATCGCCTGGGAATCCGTGACCAGCCACAGCTGCCGTGGCTGTGCCTGGAACGTCTGGCCGTTGGGCACCATCCCGGAGACCTTCATCCTGCCGGCCTTCAGCAGCGGCCCGGCGAATGCGCCCATGGCGCGGAGCACCAGTTCGTTGCGCCACAGCGTCTCGGGCATCCGGACGGCCATGGCGGTCAGCATCGAGGTGGCCGCCGAGGTGCCCATTTGCAGGTGCCAGTCAAGGACGCCCGGGACCGTGATCTGGGCGGTGAAGGGCCCGCTCCACTGGATGTCGACGTCGGTTTCCACCGTATGGTGCACGGCCGCCCCGAAGTAGCGGGCGCAGCTGAATTGCGGTGCGGTGTTGGCGTAGATGGTCCACTCGCCGCCCGGCGTGCGGTGCCAGACGGAGCGGTAGCCGGGGCCCACCGAGCTCACAGGAAAATCCCGGAAGGCCAGGTAATGGCCGCTGGTGAAAGGTAAACCCAGGACGGCGTAGCCGGCGAAATGCTCCGCTGCGTCGTATGGAAGTTCGGCAAGTGTCGGTGTTGCCCCTGCTGATGACTGCGGCTGGTAGGTGTTCATGGCCGCCTCCTTTTCTCGATGCTCTGAGACTAGGACCGGGCCGCAGCAGGGGCATGGGGCAACTGCCCCATTTGGCATCGGCTTTTACCCGGCGCCGTCGGCGTCGAGCCACTCCTGGAACGTCTGGCGTCCGACGGCGGCACCCGGCGCCGGAATCAGGGCGCCTTTGCGCATTGCCTTGCCCATGGCGCCGGGAACCCGCAGCGGAACGATTCGCTTTTTGTGCTGCGTTTTGGCCAGGTAGGCCGCGACAAGGCTTTTCAGCTGTTCGGCCCGCGGGCCGCCGAGGTCCGGGATGCGTCCCTGCGGGCCGGCCTCGGCGGCGTCCACCAGTGCCGCGGCCACCTCCTTCGCCGCCACTGGCTGGGTGAGCATGGTGGGCACGAAGACCAGCGGTCCCACCGAGGCGGCCTTGATGGACATTGGCACGAACTCGTGGAACTGGGTAGAGCGGAGCAGGGTCCAGGGAATGCCGCCGTGCCTGACTTCGTCCTCCTGCACCAGCTTCCCGGCGTACAGTCCTGAATTCGCGTGATCGATCCCCACGATGGACAGCACCACATGGTGCTTTACGCCGGCCTTCTTCTCGGCCGCCAGGAGATTCTGCGTGGCGTTGGTGAAGAAATCCACGGCTTTCTTGGTGGACATGGTTTGGATGCCGGCGACGTCGATCACTGTTTCGACATCCTGGAGTGCCTCGTCGAGACCGCGCCCGCTGACCAGGTCCACCCCTTCGGTGCGGCTGAGGCTGACCACGTGGTGCCCGCGCTCCCTGGCAAGGGCCACAACGTGGCGGCCTACTGTACCGGTTCCCCCTGCAACGGCAATCCTCATGGAAGGAATCCTATGCCGGGGCTACGACAAATGCCGGTGCGTTGCGGCGCCTTGCTGCTAGCCGTTGTCAGCACCCGTTCCTGTGTCCTCCCACATGACATCCAGATTGTGGAAGATCACGGGTCCGTCGCACAGTTCCGCCATCTTGGCTGCGAACTCCGATGTTTCCGGACGCCCGGAATTCTCCATCGCTGTCTCAAATGAGTCGAAGTCGACAACCGTGAAGTAGTGCCCCGGGTGGTCCCTGTCCGCCGTGGCGACGATGCGGCGGAAGGTAGGCAGCGTTGTCCCCTCGGTCCGTGAGGGACGGCCCAGCTCTTCGATCTCCTTGATGCGGGAGGTGGTGAATTCAATGATCTGCATAAACCCGGCCATGACGGCTCCTCGACGGCGGTGGAAGCTGATGCGCTTACGGTAGACCCGCTGTCCCACCGGGAAAAGGGGAGAAGTGCCCCTACTTTGCGGCCACTGTCAGCCCGTGCCGGCGTCCCAGCAGCAGCCCATTTCTGGTGACGGGGATCGACGGCGGTGCCCGCCGCCGTCGGGCGTTACCCTGATTGACTCACGCTGCCGCGGTGGAGGTCCCGGTCCAGCCCATGGGCGTCAGCGAGCTGGGCGAGCAGGACGCCCAGCTGTGCGGCCTGGTCGCCGGTCAGGGGTGCCAGCAGCTCCGCTTCGTGTTGTTCGGCGATCCCGCGCAGTTCATGCAGTATCTGCTGCCCGGCGTCCGTGAGGTGCAGCTCGTAGTTCCGTCGGTCGGTGCTGCTGCGGGTTCTGTCCACCAGCCCGCGGCCCTGTAGGGAGTCGATGAGCGGGACTACCCTGCTGGGAACGATGCCAAGCTTTTCCGCGACGGACCTCTGGCTCAGTCCGGGCGCGCGGCCCAGCAGACGGATGACGCCGGCGTCGCTTGGCGTGAGGCCGATCTCGCGGGTGCGGTCGGCAAACCGGGACGATGCCACGGCGCCGAGCTGGGACAGGAGGAAGGCTGTGCGCCTCGACTGGCCCTGGCTGGCTGGGTTCATGGCTCCAGAATACATCCTTGACAGAATAATTCTGCGGGTGAACCATTTGATTAGTGATGCAGTTCCCGTGCAGCCACGGCCGAGTGGAAGGGTGCAGCCATGACTGATCACGCAGTTATAGATGGACGGAGCGGAGCCCGATCCGGTGGGCCGCATCCCGGGGTTCTTGCCATTGTCAGCCTAGTAATCTTCCTGGCGAGCCTGGCTGCAACCCCGGTAATCTCCGGCGGTCGATGGTTCATTCCCGCGTTCGTACCTGCCGCTGACACCGCAGGATTCTTCCGGGACAACGCCACATCCGCGCAGGTGGCGGGCATGTTGCAGTTCGGTTCCGCTGTGCCCCTGGGAATCTTTGCAGCCACTGTCTATGCCAGGCAGCTGCGGCTCGGAGTGCGCGTCCCGGGACCGGCGATCGGCTTCTTCGGTGGCATCGACGCGGCGGTGTTCCTCATGCTCTCGGGTCTCATCACGTGGTTGCTGGGCCGTCCCGAAATCGTCGCGGACACGGCCCTTGCACAGGCGCTCGCCGTCCTCTCGTACCTCACGGGAGGGGTGGGCTTCGTGGTTGGGCTTGGCCTGCTGGTGGCCGGGATCGCCGTCCCGTCGCTCATCCTTGGCTTTATGCCGCGGTGGCTGGCGTGGGCCGGCCTGGTCATCGCAGCCCTGTCCGAGCTGAGCTTCCTCTCGCTGGTCCTCGAGCCGCTCCAGTTCCTCCTTACGGTAGGGCGGTTCGGCGGCCTTGTGTGGCTGATCGCCGCCGGCTTCCTGTTGCCCCGCCGGCGTGCCGCTGCAAACCAGGAAGGCCGCACGCAGCGGGTGGCGCCGCGATGACGACGGCGGACCGGACCATGGTGGGGCGCGACAGGCCGTTATCCGGCAAGGTGGCGCTGGTCACCGGAGCGAGCAGGGGCATCGGCGCCACGATTGCTGCGGCCTTTGCCGATGCCGGAGCGAAGGTGGTCCTGGCGGCCCGCGACAGCGACGCCCTGGCCAGGCAGGCGGAGTCGATTCACAGGGGAGGCGGCAGCGCCGTGGTCCTGCCCGTGGATGTGACCAGTGACGAGTCGGTGAGAGGGATGCTGGCCGGGGTCCAGCGCCGGTTCGGGCGGCTCGATGCCGCCGTCAACAATGCGGCCGGTGGTGGGCGGCCGCCGGCACCCCTTGCCGAATGGAGCAGTGCGCAGTTTGACAGTGCCATCGTCGTCAGCCTGCGTGGGGTGTTCCTTTGCCTGAAGTACGAGGTCGAACTGATGCTGGCCGGCGGTACCGGCGGAGCGATCGTGAACATGTCCTCCACGGCCGGCGAACAGGGCGTCGCCGGGCTGAGCGGATACGTCGCCAGCAAATTCGGTGTAGGAGGCCTGACCCGGGTCGCGGCCCTTGATTACGCCGCCCGCGGTATCCGCGTCAATGCGATCGCCCCGGGGCCGATCCTCACGGAGCGCCTTGCCGCGGCGGGGCAGGCAGCGCAGGACCGGGTGGCCGCATCGGTGCCGGTGGGCCGGATCGGCAGTACTGCGGACGTTGCAGCCGCGGCCTTGTGGTTGTGTTCCGAGGAGTCCGGCTTTGTTACGGGTACCGTGCTGGCTGTCGATGGCGGCCGGCTCGCGGGAACCCCGGCGTTCACCGCAGGCAGGTAGGGCAGCGGGGCGTCGGCCCAGCTAATCAGGGGGTATCGTCCCGCTGACCAGCGTTTCTCAGCAAACCTGGGCCAGAGAACTTGTGGTTTACGTCTGTGTCAGCCCCATGAACATCGTCCGGTGCAGGATGTCCACGTGCTTCCGGGAGACCTCCACCGCTTCCTCAACGTTGCGGGCGCGCAGCGCTGCCACCAAAGCTACGTGGTCGCGGTTGGACGTGTGCAGCTTTTCGATGGGGTAGGGGATGAAGTAGTCGTACAGCTCGGCGAGGGTCTCGTGATAAACCTCGACGGCGGTGTCCAGGCACGACGCCGTGCCCACCAGTTGGTGGAACTGCTCGTCCATCCGGTGGTAATAGGACCAGTCGCTGGCCCCAGCCATCTCACGCGTCAGCCGTTCCAGCTCATCTAGCTGCTCTGACGTGGCATTGACCGCCGCGTAGTGTGTCACCGCGCATTCGAACAGCAGCCGCCGGTCCACCAGCCGGTTCACCGCCTGGGACTCCGCGGGTGACGCGGAAAGTGACGCCAAAACCTCCGCGGGCGGCGCATCCGCCACAAACGTCCCGCCGGCCCGGCCGCGCCGACGCACCACCACGCCCTGCTCCGCCAGGCTCGCCAGCGCACGCCGGGCGGTGATCGGGCTGACCGACAGACCCAGGGCCACATCCTCCTGGTCCGGCAGCCGCTCGCCCGGTTTCAGCAGGCCCAGGGAGATGGCCATCCCGATCCGCATCCGGACCGCGTCCATCGCGCTGCGTCGCTCCATCCCGCGCATCCTGCCGGCGCCAGGGCGCGGGGGCTCGGCGGTCCCCTCCAGCTGATCGGTCATGACCGCTACTCTACGGCCCACGCCGGCCCCTTCCCTTTATTGGATCATTCTGATCTAATATAACCCGGATCACACCCCACAGCGGAGAAAAACCCATGCAACGCATCCTTCCCCTCGTCGCGGCCCAAGCAAGGCCGCGGCTCATCGGCGAACCCGTCTCGGCCTTCGCGGACGAGGTCAAAGCGGCTCTCGAGGCCCAGCCGCACAGCAGGCTGGTGGTCTTCCCCGAGCTGCACCTCTTCGGCGACGAAAACCCGGACCTGCAGCGGGCCGAGATGCTGCAGGCAAGTGCCGAGCCGCTGGACGGGCCGCGGGTCACAGAGCTCAAGCAGCTCGCCAGGGACCTCAAGATCTGGCTGGTCCCCGGCAGCGTCTGCGAACGCGGCCCGGAAGGCCAGCTGTTCAACACCCAGCTTGTCCTGTCCCCGGAAGGGGAGCTCGCCGGCTACTACCGGAAGATCTTCCCCTGGCGCCCGTTCGAGCCCTACGATCCCGGCGACCGGTTCACCACCGTGGACCTGCCCGGCATCGGCAGGGTGGGCCTGAACATCTGCTACGACGCCTGGTACCCGGAGGTGTCCCGCCAGCTCGCCTGGATGGGCGCCGAGGTGATCCTCAACGTCGTCAAAACCACGACGCCGGACCGCAGGCAGGAGTTGGTCCTTGCCAAGGCCAACGCGATCGTGAACCAGGTGTTCATGGTCAGCGTCAACTGCGCCGGCCCTACTGGGAAAGGCCAGAGCATCATCGTGGACCCGGAGGGAAACACCCTGGCCGAGGCCCCGGACGCTGAACCGGTGCTGCTCACCGCGGAACTGGACCTGGCCGCCGTCGAGCACGTCCGCACGCACGGCACGGAGAACCTCAACCGCCCCTGGTCGCAGTTCCGCGAGGGGGAGCCCGCCGTCGAACTTTCCGTCTACCAAGGCCGGATCAATCCGGCCACCTGGACACCGCCGTCCTACAAGCCGTAAGGAAACCCCGTGACAACAACCCTCACCCGCACGCTGAAACTGCCCTCGCTGGTCCTGTTCGGGCTGGCGTACCTGACGCCGATCATCGTCCTGGGAATCTTCGGCATCATCGCCGAGACCACCGGCGGCGCCGCGCCCGCCGCATACCTCGTGGCGCTGGTGGCCATGCTGTTCACCGCGCACAGCTACGGCCGGATGGCCATCGCCTACCCCGTGGCGGGCTCCGCCTACACCTACGTGCGCCGCTCCATCGATCCCCGCGTGGGCTTCCTGGTGGGCTGGGCCGTCCTGCTCGACTACCTCTTCCTGCCCATGGTCATCTGGCTCATCGGAGGCTCCTACCTGACCGCCCAATTCCCCGGCATCCCCATCGGCGTCTGGATCGTCGGCTTCATCGTGGTCACCACGCTGCTGAACATCCTGGGCATCAAGGTGGCGGACAAGGCCAACTACGTCCTGATGGCGTTCCAGCTGCTGGTCCTCGTGTTCTTCGTGGCGCTGGCCGTCGGCAACGTGGTCTCCGTCAGCGGTGCCGGGGGACTGGCCAGCGGGGCACCGTTCTTCAACGACACCTCCAGCTTCGCCACGGTCTCCGCGGGCGCCGCCATCGCCGCCTACTCGTTCCTGGGGTTCGATGCCGTCACCACCCTCACCGAGGAAACCATCGACCCGCGCCGGAACGTGCCGCGCGCCATCATGCTGGTGGCCCTCATCGGCGGCGGCATCTTCGTGGCCGTCTCCTACGTGACCCAGCTGGTGCACCCCGGCGGCGTGTTCGAGGACTCGGCGTCCGCGGCCAGCTCCATCGCCCTGCAGATCGGCGGGGAGCTGTTCGGCGCCGTGTTCCTGGCCGGCCTGGTGGTGGCGCAGTTCGCCTCCGGCCTCGCCGCACAGGCCAGCGCCTCCCGGCTGATGTACGCCATGGGCCGCGATTCCGTCCTGCCCAAGGCGGTGTTCGGCAAGCTCCACGAGAGGTACCACACGCCCGTGGCCAACCTGGTCATCACCGGCATCATCGGCCTGATCGCGCTGTTCCTGGACGTGGCCACGTCGACGTCGTTCATCAACTTCGGTGCCTTCACCGCCTTCACGCTGGTGAACGCCTCGGTGGTGTTCCACTACGTGCGCCAGCGGCGGGCCGGGCAGCAGCTGAACGCGGTGTCCTACGTGGTGGTCCCGGTGATCGGCGCCATCATCTGCGCCTACCTGCTCTCCCAGCTGGACAGCAACGCCATTACGCTGGGATTGTCCTGGCTGGTGCTCGGCATTATCGTCTTGGCCCTGATCACCCGGGGCTTCAAGGCCGCACCGCCGGAGATGACGGCAACCGAGAAAGCGACGGTCGAGGCGGCCGCCTGAGCTGTCTTGTTTGTGGTGTGGCTTTCGGGCCAAGGGAAGGAACACTCGTGAAGATAGCGCTGGGGCAGCTGGAGTCGGGCGCCGACATCCAGGCCAACCTCGCGGCGATCGACCGGTTCGCCGCCGAGGCAGCGCGCGACGGTGCCGCGCTGGTCGCCTTCCCGGAGTACGCCACCTACGAGAAGAAAAAGGTAGACGCCACGTTCCCGGCGGTGGCCGAGCCGCTGGACGGTCCGGTCTGCCGGGAGCTTGCCTCCATTGCCCGCCGCCACCGCATCGCGCTGGTGGCGGGCGTGGTGGAGACCTCGGAGGAGCCGGGCAAGGCGTACAACACGCTGGTGACGTTCGGGGCCGACGGCGGCCGGCTGGCTTCCTACCGGAAGATCCACCTTTTCGACGCACAGGGGTTTGGGGAGTCCCAGTTCATCAAGCCGGGCGGGTCCACGGAGCCGGTGGTGTTCGCGCATGCGGGAGTGCGGTTCGGGCTGATGACCTGCTACGACCTGCGGTTCCCGGAGCTGGCAAGGTCACTGGCCGACGCCGGCGCGCAGGTCCTGCTGGTGTGCTCGTCCTGGGTGCCGGGCGAGCACAAGACCGAGCAGTGGCTGGCGCTGAACGCGGCCCGGGCGATCGAGAACAGCGTCTATGTGGTGGGCGTGTGCCAGGCACCGCCGGTCTCGGTCGGGCGCAGCGTGCTGGTGGATCCGATGGGGGTGGTAGAGGCGGACCTTGGGCTGGCTGCTGGGGTGCGGGCGGTGGAGGTTTCGCTGGAGACGGTGGACCGGGTGCGGGAATCGTTCCCGATGTTCCGGCAGCGGCGGCTGTAGGGCGCAAGCAGTATTGGTTCCAAGGGCGCCAACCGTATAGTTAGCTGGCCCAAGTGCGCTTCATATGCCGCCCCAGCTACAGAGGTCTCAGGAGGCAACCCCTCGTTCCTCCAGGAAACGCCGGTACCGGATCTCGGCCATACGCCACTCCATGACCGTCTTTCCCAGCTTTGCGTTGTTGCAGGCGGAGCAGGCCGGAAGGATGTTTCCTGCCGAGTGCCGACCGCCCCGGATGAGCGGAATTACGTGCTCCTTTTGCAGAAGGGGCCGACCATGTTTATCCCTGCCGGGATTTACTCCGCAGTACGCGCAACAGTAGTTGTAATGGACCATGATCCATTGCCAGTCGGCTTCGGTGTACCGGAAAGTTTCGGCGCCAGCCTTGCGGGCACGGTAGGCGGCACCGTAGATGCTGCCCCGGCCTGGGTTGCTGAGCGTTATTTGACGCTGCCGCTCCCGGATTGCTTGGCGATGGGTCCTGTATCGGAGCTTGGACTTGTGCCTTTGTGCCTCCTTGAATCCGGGTTCGTTGGCCATTCGTGCCGCCATGTAAGCCCGCATTATCGGTCGCCAGTGCTTGCTGTTACGTGCCCACCGAATCCGGTTCCTCTTCTTGAGCCTTCTTGGGTGCCGCCGGCGGTACGCCTTGTCAGTGCAGACACTGGAACAATAAATGGCCTTGGGCCCTCTATCGACCGGGATCGGCGAACCGCATAAGGGGCACTCCGGGCGCGCATCTCGACGAGCGACCCATCGCGCATGCCGGCGTGCCTCACTATGGGCAGCGATTGCGTCGTACCACTCAGGGTTGTCTCGCCGCCATCCACGTTGGGAGCATAGCTTCGAGCAGTACCGCTGGTTCCATGCCCGTCGTTCGAACTGCTTGCCGCAGAAGTCGCACTCCATCATGACGCGGCGTGCAGTGGCACGCGCCTCGTTCGCAGTGAGGCGTTCTTCTTCCAGTCGGTCGGCGTTTCGCCTCGCGTACGCCTGGTGGTTGCATCCGTCGCTGCAGTATTTCGCCGGGATGCGCTCGGGGGGGATCGGGTTCTGGCAGTTTTCACAGGGCGGAGGATCGGACCGCAAAGCATTCAAGGCAATCGTCCGAGCATCCCGCTCCGCGCGCGGGGGCTTACGCTTCCGCGGACCCTTGCACTCAGGGGAACAATACCGGGCGCTCCAATGCAGGCCCTCCATGGGCCCCCCACAGTTTAGGCATTTCTTGTCCATGCCCGAATGCTAGACCTAAATTCTAAGAACGTCACTGGACAATCCGTATATTTATCGACGCAACTTTCCGCATATCTAGGAAACCCAACCTTCGCTGGATATAAGTATGGACGTTCAAAAGATATGATGCCTGGCGCTTCGGATGGAAGATAGAGCAGGGCCACATTGTATATTGGTTTCTCCGATAGTCGTTAAATTTGTTTGAAACTTGTAATAGGGCTTATGAATTCTTCAGACCTTGATGGAAGTTGCCGATCATGGCGTCAAAGACAACTTTATGGTGCGTCGCGACGATCCGGACTCTGTGGTGTGACTTTTATTGCGAAGTGCAGCGCGGATGGCCCGTCATATGCCGCGTCTTGGCGTTTCGGGCAGGCGCGTGACGTCGGATTGGATAAGCGATTCGAATCAATACCTACCGCTTGTATTCCTATAACTTTTCTGGCGCGGTCCCATAGATATTGAAACGCCTCCGGATAAGGTCCGTGGCAGCGCAATTCAGGGACAACAGGTCCTTTTCTGGACGGTGACTCTTGGCGCATTCGGGGGAGGGAAGCTGCCTCGTTCGAAAACTTCGAACGCCACAGCCTGCAGCCCATCGAGTGACTGTAGCAACAACTTTGGCGAGACCTACAGACCTGCTAAGCCCGTTGGAAGAGACCCCGCAAGACAAGGAACCTAAGCCAACACGAAGGTTGCCGCGTTGGCGACGAGCGACTTCAGTGCGTTCGATAACTTGGAGGCATTTAAACCGTATGACAGAAGTCGAAGGTCAAGACCCTACCCCGCCACCGCAGCATTCGCGGAATGACTCGCGTTCATCCATTCGCTCAGCCAGGGCGCCCGGACGGAGGCGGTAATCCGGCAGTCGGCGACGAAGGTTCCCTTGGCGCCGGCGTCGATCCAATCTTGCAACGCGGAGAGATCAGCCAGCGAGCGGATCACAGCCGACTCAGCACCCAGAGCCCGCGCAACCCCGCTGAAGTCCACCTCGGGTATCAGCATTGGCTTCTCGGTCAGGCCCTGCGAGCCGTACTGGTGGATCTCGGCACCGTAGGCGGCGTCGTTGTAGATCACCACAATCGCGCTGCGGGCGGCGCTGATCAGCGATTGGAGGTCGGCCAGGCCCATCAGGAAGCCGCCGTCACCGGAGGCCAGCACCAGGGTGCGGCCGTCCTCCACCGCCTGGGCTGCCCCGACGCCGCTCGCCAGTCCCAGCCCGATGGACTGGAACGCGGTCCCGACCATCACCAGGTCCTGCGGCCGCGGGATGTTCCAGTACATGGGCGCCCAGCCGATGAAGTGGCCGCCGTCCTGGACCACCGTGCGGCGCTCCGGCAGCACGGTATCCAGCGCGGTGGCGAGGGCACGCGGGTCCAGCCGGCCGTCCAAGGTCTCGGTGGAACCCAAGTCATGCCCCGGCCCCGCAGCCAGGCGCATGGAACCTTCCTCGCGCCAAGCAGCAGCCGCAGCCCCTCCTTCAACCAAAGAGAGGAGCCGCGAAGCGGCAGCCTTCACATCCGCCTGAACGAACAGGTCCACCCGCGGGTTGGTGGGCTGCAGCGCGGTGTCGATCTGGATGACCGTGGCATCCGGGCCGAGCAGGTGCCCGAACCGCATGGTGAACGGGCTCAGGCTCGCCCCGGCAACCAGGACTAAGTCGGCCTCGCCCATGAGCCCGGCCGCGGTGTCGGTGCCGAAACCGCCCGCCACGCCCAGGTACCCCTCGCCGTTGAGGAGGTTGAGCGCCAGGGCGGTTCCGGCGGTCAGTGCGCCGAGCCGGTCGGCGAGTTCGCGGATTTCCGGGCCGGCGCCGGCGAGGTGCGCGCCCCGGCCGGCCAGGATCAGCGGCCGACGTGCCACGGCGAGCAGGCGGGCGACCTGCCCAAGGTCCGTGCCGCCGTCGTCCGTCACCTCCAAAGCCGCCGGTTCCGGAAGGTCCTCATCCTCAGCTTCGAGTGCGGCGAGGTCGTAGGGGATGGCAAGCACGACGGCGGTGCGCCGGGTGAGTGCGTAGTCCACCGCCTGCCGGGTGACGGCGCCCGCGGCGTCGCGGGTGACGGTGAAGGTGGCCGCGCCGAGGCCGGCGGCGATGGCGGCCTGGTCAACGTCCTGGGGCCGGGCGCCGCTGGTGGGCGCGTCGCCGGTGACCAGCACCACCGGGATCTGCGCCTGGACGGCCTCGGCCAGGGCGGTGAGCGCGTTGGTGTAGCCGGGGCCGTAGGTGGTGGTGCCCGCGGCGAGCCGTCCCGAGGTCCGGTAGTAGGCGTCGGCCGCGGCGATGGCGGCGCCCTCGTGCCGGACAGGGGTGAAGCGCAGGCCCTGCTGCTCCGCCGCGTCCAGGAAGTAGACGTTGCCGTTGCCCATGACGCCGAAGACGTCGCTGACATAGCTGCTGAGAACCTGTGCCACGCGGCCGGAGACGGTAAGTGAAGTCATGCAGGAATCGTGCGCCCCGGCATTCAGATCGGCAACACCTTGATATTCAGCTGGGACTTTTGGCAGTAGAAGCAGCAGAAAGTGAGAATCTGACCACTTGTGGTGTGCATCACCCAAGTTTAGTCGGCTGGGCGGGATTCCTGCTCGGACAGCCGGGCCAGGAGGCCGTCGAAGCGTGGCGGCATCAGTTCCAGCACCGAGATGGCCGTGCTGGTGCGCTGGATGCCCTCGATCTCGAGGATCTGGTTGGTGATGCGGTAGAGGTCGCTGGTGCCGCGGGCCACCACCTTGGCCATGAGGTCCGCGTCGCCGGCGGTGGCGTGGACCTCAATGACCTCCGGGATCGCGGCGAGGCCGTCCTCCCCTTACGCTGTCCGGGCCTGGCTGACGGTGTTCCGGTCCACTCCGTGGAGCGGCACAGTACTGGGCGCTCTGTAACAGTGCCGACGGCACGAGACCTGGCCCGACCACCAGTCGGAGCGTCATGTGGGTGCAAATGTTTTGGAGGATGGAACCAGCCAGCATTCCAACCGAAACGGAAGTTTGGATAGGCGCAGTAAGCAATTTGGCAGGGAGCTGCCCGGAGCCACAGAACATGGAAGGCGAACCCTGCCGGCCCACCTCAACCAAGTGCATGCAAGTGATTCTGAATTTGGACATCTGGCAGTACTTCCAAGTGTCGGTCAGTCGCGGGAAGGTGGTGGCGGGATTGTATAGCCACAGGGTTCCCAAGCTCAGAAGGTGGTGACTACCAACGCCATCCAGGAGTAATCTGTGGACACTCCTGGGAGGTAGAGCGAATGGTCCTGAACTGGCTCCATCAAGGCGACGTTGTGGACGGCAGTACTTTCAGACCGCCCAAGAGCTTGGGAATGGTGGCCGCGAACGTGGCTGATCCTCCAGAATATTTTCGGGTCTACCGGGTCTTCGGCCCCGTCTCAGAAGTGCTTCGTCGGCTGCTCCGGCAGCCAATGCATCGGCTTATCGTCTCCATCCCTGCAGAGCGACGCAGGAGGGGGACCTATAGCGCTACAAGGGAGTGGATGCTTCCGACGCCAACCGGTTATCACTTCGCATCACAGTTCATGTTTAAAGGTGCTGATCCCCATGAGGAGTCCGGCAGAATCGGCAGTCACCGTCTGGGAGACATTGGGTTCAGGGGAGCCGCCGGGGCGACAGTGAATGACCCGACGGGCAGCATTCCCATCGGAACCAACGGAAACGGAGCATTGTCAGTCGATTTCCGAGCTTCGGTCGACCCTATACTCATCGTCGAAGTTCTTTCTGGCTTTGAGCTCCTCCAAGCTGTCGTCCGAGACACTCTCGAGGACCTCCACGCTGAAGGGGTCGATACTGAGGCTCGCGACTTTCAGGCATTGCTGCGCCAAGCGTTCAATGTCCTGTTACCCGCCTTCGCTTATCCGCAGGACTGGTATCACGATGTTAAACCCGCCAAATTCACTGCGGAGGAAGATTCGGTAAACCAGATTGACGTGAGGATCAGTGCTGGGTCAGCCGGCGAAGGCCTGATTGCACTACAGGTCACCGATGGGGACAACCCTGAAGTGGGTGCTATCAGCGAAATTCTAAGAGTGAGTGCATCGAGCGACGGCCGTCTCAGTGCGGCAAAGTCAAATATTCCGGGGTTCACATCCTGGGGCAGTGCCTAAGTAGACCGCGCCACGGATGATCCGCACTGGTGGGTACTCTGCAAGGCAGGATGCTAAAAATACCCGCCGCACCAAGTCTCTCGGGTCATCCCGAAGCATTCGGAGCTTATCACCCAGAATCACGTCAAAGGGCGCGTCTCCTGCTCCGTCAGCCGGCTGATCAGGCCGTCGTACCGCGGCGGCATCAGTTCCAGGATGGAGATGGCCGTGCTGGTCCGCTCGATCCCGTCGATCTCCAGGATTTCATTGGTGATGCGGTAGAGGTCGGCCGTGCCGCGGGCCACCACCTTGGCCATGAGGTCCGCGTCGCCGGTAGTGGCATGCACCTCGATGACCTCCGGGATCGCGGCGAGCCCGTCCTCCACCGAGCCCGTCCGGGTCTGGCTGATGGACAGCGAAAGGAAGGCCATCAGCTCGTAGCCGAGCGCGGCCGGGTCCAGCCTGCGGCTGAAGGAGCGGAGCGCGCCGCTGCGCTCCAGCCTCGCCAGCCGGGCGTGGACGGTGTTGCGGGCGACGCCGAGTGTCCGGGAGAGTGCCAGGGCGCTGGCTTCGGGGTCCTTGTCCAGGGCAAGGATGATCCTGCCGTCGAGCGAATCGAGGGTACGGGAGGCAGCGATGGTCATATTTTCACCAGAGGTACTAGAAGTTGAGCAGAAGTCCCAAGCACAAAAGCGTATCTTGCATTGTGGTCCGGGTCACTTCCATGATCGGACCTCATGACCCCTGAACAACTCCTGGCAGCACCGGCGCTGCCCACCCTGCGCGCCGCAGTAACCGGACTCCCGGCCTACGTCCCGGGCCGGCGCAGCCTCGGCACGGACATCGCCGCCCTCGCCAGCAACGAAAGCCACTACGAGCCCCTGCCCGCCGCCACCGCCGCGGTGGCCGAGGCGGCCGGCAGGATGAACCGCTACCCGGACATGGCCGCCGTCGAACTCCGCGAACGGATCGCCCGGCGCCTGGGCGTCACCGCGGAGGAGGTGGCGGTGGGGCCCGGCAGCGTGGGCGTCCTGCAGCAGATCATCACCGGACTGTGCGACGCCGGGGATGAGGTGGTGTTTGCGTGGCGCTCCTTCGAGGCGTACCCCATCCTGGTGGAGCTGCCCGGCGCCCGGCCGGTCCGCGTCCCGCTGGACAGCGCCGAGGGCCATGACCTGGACGCCATGGCCGCCGCCGTTACGGACAGCACCAGGGTGATCCTGCTCTGCACCCCCAACAACCCCACCGGCGTGCCGATCAGCCACCGCCGCCTCGAGGCCTTCCTGCGGTCCGTCCGCTCCGACGTCCTGGTGGTGATCGACGAGGCCTACGTGGAATACGCCGACGCCGGCAGCGGCCCCGATTCCCTGGCGCTCTACCGCCGGTACCCGAACGTCTGCGTCCTGCGCACCTTCTCCAAGGCCTACGGCCTCGCCGGCCTCCGCGTGGGATATGCAATTGCGACGCCGGCAATCGCCGAGGGACTGCGGCGCACCGCCCTGCCCTTCGCCGTGAGCGCCCTGGCCCAGAAGGCCGCCATCGCATCCCTGGACGCGGGGGAGGAGATGGCAGCACGGGTCTTCCTGGTGAAGCAGGAGCGCGCCCGGATGGCCGCCGAGCTGGAGGCGCAGGGTTGGACGCTGCAGCCGAGCCAGGGCAACTTCCTGTGGATCCGCGCCGATGAGGACCTTCGTGGCCGGCTGGTGGAGGCGTTCGATGCCGCCGGCATCCTGGTCCGGGCCTACCAGGGCGACGGCGTGCGGATCACCGTGGCCGACCCCGCCTCCAACGACAGGGTGCTGAAGCTCCTGGCAGCGCACGCGGCCTGACACCTTACCGACCCCAACCCCTAACTCCGTTCCACCTACAACCAGAGGAATCCCCATGGAACACCAGACAACGACGTCTGCCCGCGCCCTCGGCGCGGCCCTCAAACCCCGGCAGCTGACCATGATGGGCCTGGGCAGCGCCATCGGCGCAGGCCTTTTCATCGGCTCCGGCGCCGGCATCCAGGCCGCCGGCCCCGCGGTGCTGATCTCCTACCTCGTGGCCGGCACGCTCATCATCCTGGTGATGTGGGCTCTCGGCGAGATGGCCGCCGCCAACCCGGACAGCGGCGCCTTCTCCGTCTATACCGCCAAGGCCTACGGGCCGGTGGCCGGTGCGACCGTCGGCTGGCTGTGGTGGCTGCAGCTGGTGGTGGTCATCGCGGCCGAGGCGCTCGGTGCGGCGGGCCTGCTGGCCACCATTTTCCCGGCGCTGCCGGTGTGGTTGATGGCCTTCGTCTTCATCGTGGTGCTGACCGCGGTGAACCTCACGAGCGTGAAGAACTTCGGCGAGTTCGAGTTCTGGTTCGCCCTGCTGAAGGTGGCGGCGATCGTCGGGTTCCTGCTGGTGGGCTTCGCGCTGCTCTTCGGCTTGCTGCCGGGCGTGCAGTCGCCGGGCCTGTCCAACTTCACCGGCACCGGTTTCGCGCCGAGCGGGTTCGCCGGAATTGCGACGGCGCTGTTCGTGGTGGCATTTGCGTTCGGCGGTACTGAGATTGTCTCCGTGGCGGCAGCCGAGACCGCCGAGCCTGCACGCAGCGTGAAGAAGGCCGTCCGGACCGTGCTGTGGCGCATCCTGGTGTTCTACATCGGCGCCATCTTCGTGATCGCTGCCGTGGTTCCCGTCGGTTCGGCGGGGCTGAAGAGCCCGTTCGCCGCTGTATTGGACGCTGCCGGTATGCCGGGTGCTGCCACCGCGATCACCCTGGTGGCCGTGGCTGCGCTACTGTCCGCGCTGAACGCGAACCTGTATGGCGCTTCCCGCATGGCATTCTCGCTAGCTGAGCGCAGTGAAGCGCCGCGTTGGCTCGCTTCGGTTTCCAAGGCCAAAGTGCCCGTTGCCGCCGTGCTGGCCAGCGTTGCCTTCGGCGTTGTCACGGTGGTGCTGGAGCTGGCTTTCCCGGAGAAGGTGCTTCCTGTTCTGCTGAACATTGTGGGCTCGACCTGCCTGCTGGTGTGGACGTCCGCGCTCCTGGCCCAGCTGGCGCTGCGCCTCCGCGCCGACCGCGAGGGAACGGCGCTTCCCCTGCGGATGCCCGGCTTCCCGTGGCTGACTTCCCTTGGACTGCTGATCCTCGCGGCGATCTTTACGGTGGGCTTCATCGGCGAGGATTCCCGGCCGCAGTTGCTGAGCACGTTCGGGCTGGTGGCGGTCCTTGCGGTGGGTTGCTGGGTGAACCACCGGAACAGGAAAATTACGGCGGGTGTTGAATCTTCGGAAGGTGACAAGGAGCCCGTGCTTATCGACTGACTCAGCCACTTCGAACCACTTCATGGGTTCAGCGCACACGAAGGGCGCGTCCGGCTTTGGCCGGGCGCGCCTTTTTGAAACCTCTGCCAGCGATGGCTGCGCTGGCTGTCCTAAATTCGGGCCTGCCTGCCACGGAGGTGCACTATTGCCCACCGAAGCTCCGTCAGGTCCGGGAGCGAGAGGCTGTCCGGGTTCCTCCTGGACTAGAAACAGTGTGACGGCAGAACCGCTTCAGTCGACGCATGGGGAACGCCCCGAAGCAGCAGGCCGATCTGCGCTTTGAAGCTCAAGCTTCCAGAGAACTTTCGGGGTCCCCCGAGGAACTTTCGGGCTTATCTCCGCTTTCAGCCACGAATTTGCCGCCGACAAAAGCTAAAGCTAGGGCGGCCACAGCACCACCGACGATTGCCATCTTATTCAGAGCATCTGCCAAGAACTGCTTATCCTCAGTGTTCTTTTGGGAGGCCATCCTTGCAAGTTCCATGAGTCGGTCGAAAATCTTCTCTCTGTCCTCCGGGCTCAACCCGTCCTTGTCGAGTTCACCCCTGAGGATTTCTCTGGTGTCCTGAAGTGCCTGATAGACGTGGTCCGTACTCTGCTTGTTAGCCGCGAGTGTTTTTTCGTGTGCTTTCCCTATCGCATCCACAATTTCCAGGGCGAACTTCGTGAAGGCGGGGAATTGCTGAATGATCTTTAGAGCCACTTCCCTGTCCATGTCAGGCATCATGGCTGCGAACTTGATTACGTTGCTTTTGGAGAGATTCCTCCATGACTCGATTCCGAGCTTGCGCTTAATCTGATCTTCGTTCGTATACTTCATGGCGTGTTCCATCCTCGTTCTGCCGGGGTTCCCAAATCTTATAGCCGCCCCATGCAGGCAGTGGTGCAGGTTCTGCAGCTATGGCGTTCGCACCAACAACGACTTGAGGTCCTTCGGTGTCAGCCACGGATTGCCGTGGTGGATCATGCGGTGGCAGTTGGCGCAGAGCAGGACGAGATCGGAAAGGCGCGTGGTCGTGGGGCCGGAAGCGTGTAGCGGCAGTACGTGGTGAACTTCGATGTAGTTCAGGCCTCGCTGGCCGTATGTTTCTCCAAAGTCGAACGAGCAGACTTCGCAGGCGACAGGTAGGCCTGCTTTCTTTACGCTTTCGACTTTTCGGTTCCGCAAGCCGCGATTCCGCTCCCGCTTCAGGTGTCGGGCCAGCAGTAGGCGCCCCTCCGATGCCTCTATTTCGGCATCAGGATCGTCCTGGTTGGGGAGCGTGGTATCGCCTCGAAGTATTTCGGCTCGGATCGCAGCGGCCACGGTCTGCATCTTGGTCGGCGCAGAGAGGAAGTCGTTCAGCACGATCGCGTCGAGCTTGTTGCCCTTGGTCTTTTGGCCCGTGTAGTCCGGATGCTGGGTTGCGATGTCCCATGTCTTGCGGGCCACGCCGGCGGGGTTGCGAAACTTCTGATCCCGAAGTTCCACCGGATGTAGAGGACTTTCATTCAACAGTAAGGACAGGTCTAGTACGCGGCGGTCCTTCTCATCTAAGCCGTTCCAGTTGTTTGTCCTGGTCAGGTCGCATGCAAGGATTATTTCGTCCCGCGTCCAATTGATGCTCATCCCGCCCCATTTCGGCATTGCTATTTACAGCGGGCATCAGCCCCCAATGAGTCCCTACTGTACTCAGAACGTTGATGCGGGTCTTGTACTTCGTGCTCGATCACGCGAGGGTACCGTCTTGGATAACGTCTAGTGACTAAAATCACCACAGGTGCTGCTAATCCACAGTGCGACGGCGTTTCGCCTTCAAGAAATGTCTGACCCATCTGCCACAATGTGGGTTGGCAAGATGCGCGACAAGCATTTTGCCACGACTTGCCGAGCGGCGGATAGGGACTGGGGTAGTGGGAACAAGCATCGGAACCTTCCGGTTTATCGACCTCTTCGCTGGGCTAGGTGGATTCCATGTCGCTCTCGATGAATTGGGCGGCCAAGGCGTGTTCGCTGCAGAGTGGGAGCCGAACCTTAACGCCCTCTACAGAGACAACTTCGGCATTCGGCCCTGGAGCGACATCAACGACCTTGGTTCCGACGACGACGTGGCCCGGGAAGTCCCAGACCATGAGGTGCTCACCGCAGGGTTCCCGTGCCAACCATTCTCCAAAGCTGGCGACCAGATGGGCTTCGCGGATACCGCCCAGGGGAATCTTTTTTTTGCAGTGCACCAGATCCTTCGAGTCAAGCGGCCCCGAAGATTCATCCTCGAGAACGTTCCCAACATCTTGTACCACGATGGAGGGCGCACCAAGAAGACGATCATGGCTATGCTGCAGGAGTTGGGCTACGAGGTCGACGTCGAGCATTTCTCGCCGCACGAGTTTGGCATCCCACAGATCCGGGACCGCGCGTACTTCGTGGGATCGCTTGACGGACTGGATGGCTTCGAGTGGCCGACTAAGCACAAAGATCCCACCGACATCACCTCTGTTTTGCGACTTGACGTGGCTGCCATTCGTCCCATTCCCTCGGGTACGTTGACCGCTATCGACATGTGGGGCGACTTCCTGAAACGGACGCCGGCTGACCTCAAGATGCCGTCGTTCCCAATCTGGGCGATGGAGTTCGGCGCCACGTATCCCTACGAGGACGAGACCCCTGCAGGCGTCTGGATTCGTCGCTCGAAGCGCGGACTCAGCGGAATGCACGTGAGAGGCAGCTTCGGTTACAAGCTCGATGGCCTCAGCGTAACTGACCAAAAGGCCCAAATCCCAAGCCACGCTCGTCGGGAGAGCGACGTTGAGTTCCCGGTTTGGAAGCGTCAGTTTATTCGTCAGAACCGAAAGTTCTATGAGGACAACGTGGACTGGATCGAGCCGTGGCTCAGAAAATGGCGTCCTTGGGAATTCCACTCCAGTTTTCAGAAATTGGAGTGGAATGCTCAGGGGGAGGAGCGCGACATCGACAACTTCGTCCTACAGGTTCGTGCCTCCGGCGTCCGCGTCAAGCGGCCGACCACGGCTCCCAGCCTGATCGCATTCACACAGACTCAGGTGCCAATTCTTGGGGCAAACTTGACTGGCCAGCGGCGCTACATGACACCCGCCGAGTGCGCCGAACTTCAGAGCCTCGGCGGTATCCAGCTTCCCGCCTCCGACCTTGCTGCATACAAGGCCCTTGGAAATGCCGTGAACGCCCGTGTCGTCAAGGCCATTGCCAGCAGACTTTTGGACGGGGTGGGCGAGTCGCCCGCGTCCACCAACATCGACCACGAACCCCTGGGAGCTGTCGCGTGACCGAGAACCTTGCCGCTGACGAGATCGACGAGGAAGACCCCCGCACACAGTTGTGGGAGAGTATCGCTACTGGGATCTCGACCCTGTCCGAAGCCGTGGATGCGCCATCGGGAGTCGCCGCGGCAGCAGAGTCAATCAGCAGCGACGACATCGACGTGTCCTCCGACTCGTGGATGTCACCACTCGCTGAGGTTCAGGGTTGGCTTAATCTTGCGGAGCAGTTGCCAAACTCCGGCCGCGAGGACTTTCTCGCCAGCCTCGTTTCCAGTCTCGAACTTGATACATCTGAGGCGATCGACACGACGACCTCCCCGAGTGCATTAACACCGCTAGCGCTCGAGCGGCTGAACCAGCGCATTGAACTAGCGTGTCGTTTGCAGCAGTCCTTCGCCGAGGACCTGGAATCCGAGGGCGCTACCCGCGCGGCGGCGACGAGCAACTGGTCGGCGGCCTGGGAAGAGTCCGATCCAGGGGCGGAGCAACCCAGCACCGCACCAGTGATTGCAACTGCGGAAGTGTGGCCTATCATTCAGCTCACGGACTCCGATCTGAACCTTACGCCTTCGTATCAGCGGGGTGACGTTTGGACCACCGCCGACAGGCAGGCACTGATCGAATCTGTTCTTCGCGGCATACCCCTCCCGTCCATCATCCTTCGTGAGATTGGCGCGTCCGAACCCCAGGAAGTCGTCGATGGCAAGCAGCGACTAACCGCGCTGCTGCGATTCGTGGGTTCCCACCCCGTCGCTGTGTCAAAGGTGCAGGAGGCGGACGCCAGGCACCCTGGAAAGGACTTGCTCAAGAACTTCTCCGAGGACTACCTAAAGTTTCGCAAGGCGTGGAAGACGTTGGAAGGCGAAACCCTCACGGCGGCACTTGAGAACGAGTACTACTTCCCCTTCAAGCTGCGCAACAATGGCAGCGGCGGCCTTAATGGCCCTGAATTGAGGCCCCTCCGGGGAAAGTACTACACAGAGATCGTCGAAAACGTGATCAATGTGGCAGGGGCGGGGATGACCGTTAAGAAGCTGTTTACTAAGACCGTCGCCTACAAGGTACCTGTCATCCTCTACACGCAGGCGGACCCCAGACAGATCCACGACGTCTTCAAGCTCTATAACAAGCAGGGCGTGCACTTGAACGCGGAAGAGATCCGCAACGCTGCGTTCCACGAGATCGAACTGACGCCTGCGATACTGCTCGCGGCTGGCGACGCAGATTCTAGTATCGAGGTCAAGGATATTGCTCCTTCGCTCGTCGATGTCCCAAACCTTGATGGCCTGGGGGAGGCCCTCACCGGCTATGGGTTCGGCCTTACCCGTTATCGTCGGACGAAGGTCGTCTCTTGGATACTGTCGCTACTCCTATTTGACACCGAGGGTGAGAAGCTCAAGACCACGGCTCGACACATCGACGGGTTGCTCAGCAGGGTCCAAGAAAATGAAACGGACCCGCTGCGCAATAAGAATATCCTTGCCGATCTCTTCGAGTGGTTGGTCAAGGCTGTCGATCTGCACGGCCGCCACCCGGAACTGTGGTCGGAAGCATTTATGGATGGTGACAGCGGGGCCAAGTGGCAGGAGTTGCAGCTCGTCGGCTCGCTCGTCGGCATCGCATTCGCGCTCGCCGCGTCTCCCGATGACATAGAGGACCGGATGGCGCAGAACGCCGACGGCATGTGGGAGGCCAGTAACGCCGATTGGAAGCGCATTGATAAGGCCCAAACCAAGACACAGTGGAGTTATATCGCACGGATCGCCAAGGGAGTGCTCGAAGTCCTCGACCTCGACCCTAGCCAGGCGTCCGGTGCTGTCAGGGATCGGTTCGGATCATCGGGCTATGAATCGCTGGAACGGATGATCCTTTCCGAGGATGAGCAATAGCATATGCCCGCGTCGCTTCCCACCGAACGAATTTACTTCAATTCGCCCAACCTAGCTCCGGCGGACACCTGGTGGTCGCGCTACGAGGCGCAACTCCGCGGCTTGAGTCCCACCGCCAAGGCCTCTATAGAAGCCGACAGCCGCTACATTCTTGAGCGTGGCGTCCTCGGCGACGGAGATCCTGATCCGCTTGCATGGCCGGTCAATCGCCTTCGGACCGGGCTGGTGATGGGTTCGGTCCAGTCCGGCAAGACCGCTTCGATGCTTGGCGTCTCTGCGCTTGCCATCGATCATGGCGTCGACATAGTAATCATCCTGGCCGGCACGAGGCTATCCCTTTGGCGGCAGACTTACAGTCGTCTGGTCGAGCAGCTTGACTCAGGCCCGGACAACGCCGTCAAACGCTCAAGACGGCTTCTCTGCCCTGCCGCGGGGATGGCCCTCTCCGAGGGCACCCATTCGCTGGACAGCACGTACCGCTTGATGCCGGCCACGGTGAAGCAGCGTCTTGCGCGGCGGCAGCCGATCATCATCGCGGCGATGAAGCAGACGCACCATCTACGTGCACTCGGCGATAGCCTTCGTAAGTCTGTTTTCACCGCCGTCAGCGCACTCGACCGTCCGGTCCACCTGCTCGTCCTGGACGACGAGGCCGACGACGGGTCGATTCTAGACGCGGTCGCGGAGTCGGGCCAAGACCAAGTCTACGGAAATCTAAAGCAGATTCCGCGTGCTATAGCCAACCTCTGGGATCCGCCTAAGGGCTCACCTCAGAACCTCTTCGCCACTTACATCGCCTACACAGCCACGCCCCAAGCCAACCTCCTCCAGGAGGACCACAATCCCCTCGCTCCCAGGGATTTTTTGGTCTCGCTAAGAACTCCCCTCGACATAGGCCATTTGGTCGACAAAGCCGACCCTGGCAACCTTGATGCACCGCGCTCGTCGACATACCCGGAACCGGCAGGGATGCCATCCTTCTACACCGGGGGCGAGGTCTTCTATCGCCGCGGCAGACTGGCGGGTTTGTGCCGGCCTGCCACCAATGATCCAAACGACGATCGGGCAGAAGCGGTGCGAGCGTTCCTGGTCGCGGGCGCAATTCGGCTTCACTGGTCCCGGCGCGTCGGCCCGGCGACGGCGGCCACCATGACGTTCGATAGCGCCGAGGAAGCCGAAGCAACAGCTATGGCGCCGCACTCGATGCTGTTCCACCCCTCGGCGAACATCGAGGACCACTTCCACGCGGCCGAAGACCTCCTCGTGTGGGCCGGTGTCGCCGGCAGGCGCACCGCCCGGCGACTGCTCGATGAGGGTGAGGCGACTCTGCCGACCCAATTGATTGCCACGCTCTCCTCCCACGCCTCGTCGTGGGAGGTGTGGCTCGACCGATACAAGGACTCTGCCCGGGCAATTGAGACCGAGTTCAACATTGTCCACCCGAGGCAAATGCCGGACTGGCCGACACTGAAGAAACTACTGACCGACGAGATCATCCCAGGTACTCGGGTCTCGGTCGTCAACAGCGATCCGACCGCTGACGACCGTCCGTCCTACCGCGCGATTCTCGACTCAGAGTCAGGCCGGTGGAATGCCCCTCGGGATCTATGCACTATCTTCGTGTCCGGCAATGTCATGGCGCGTGGTCTCACCCTCGAGGGCATGACCACGGCACTGTTCCAGCGCTCCGCCAGTACTCCGCTGGCGGACACCCAGATGCAGATGCAGCGTTGGTTCGGCTATAGGGGCTCCTATATCGAACTATGCCGCGTCTTCGCCTCGTCCGACCAGTTCGGTCTCTTCAGGGCTTACCACGACACGGATGAGGCGATTCGCAGCGCCATCATCGAGCGCATGATGGGTGGCGCGCCCGAACCAGCGGTGCTGCAGGGGTACAACTTCGCCGCGACGGGAAAAATCACTAGTACTCGCAACTATCCTCTCTCGCCGGGCGCCCGCCCATTCCTCACGGTCCTCAACAGCGGGAGCCGGTCAGACCCTAATGCGCAACCCGTTGCAGACCTCTTCCAATCGTGTCCTTCGTCGCCGGTGACCGCGGGAGGAACGGTGCGCGGCCAAATCATAGACCAACCGCTGGGTCTTCTTGAGGCAGCCGACTGGCTGGACCAGTTGAAATATGACGCCTACGCCCCGGGGACTGAAAGTCCGATATCCACCCATTGGGCGCAGATCGAGGCCCGCGTGGTCGCGAAGGGTCCCCTAGCGAATCCGGGCCTGTACAGACCCCCGGTGATCGGAGGCGAGGGCGATCCGACGCGGCGTCACTGCCCGTACGCTATCGCAGCCTATCTCCGCCTCTGGGCAGCAAGCTTGACACGCCAGGTCCGAGGACTGTTCGTCACCGGCGCGCCAGGGCGGTTGTGGTCCATGTCCGACCTTCAGCAGAAGCAGGCCCAGCAGCCCCGCTTTTGGGTAGGGATCCGCTTTGGGGACGGCCAGATCGTCAATAGTGGACCCCTGTCGCATCTGGCCTTCCCGGTCAGGGCCACGACCAAGAACGTGGAGTCTGGTGAACTCACCACGACCTGGGGGGCCAGTGACCCGACGGCAGGTCCCGGCCAGTACCGCGGCGATCTTTACTTCGACTACTACCACCGAAACGATCCGGTGCCCTCGGTACGGGCGGAATCCGCCTGGCGCCCCGCCGGCTCTGATGGCCAGATATTGATCTACATCAATCAACACAAGGGCCAGCCCCACCCCGCCGTCGCCGTCGCTCTTTGTATTCCGGCTGGCGGACCCGAGCAGTTCGCTGCCACACGCGCCGGTGTCTTGCTGAACTGAGAAGAGAGAGACCGCCCCATGACCTCTTACGAGGAAGTCCTAACCCAGATTATCGCCATCCCGAACGGTGTTGAAGGCCGTGACCGGACGATCCTGTGGCTCACTGCCTCCCAGATCGTCGGTGCCGCTCGCGACCACCTGGGGCACGTGGAACTGTTCTTGACAGGCCCAGCTCTTCAAGCCAGAACGAAGACGGTACGCGACGCATTGCAGCACCACTCTTGGCACCGCGAGAACAATGCACCTCTAGAAGCCAACCGCATCCTTTTTCCTGCCTTCGGTCACTACGACCAAGTGGGTGCCCTTATCGCTACAGAGTTGCTACGTGAAGGAGCAGATAGGGACTTGCGGCGGGCCTTCGCAGTGACGGAACCCATTATTGAACTCACCATCAAGCGGCTCGAACTCTCCCAAAGCGCACTGCTTGGTCTTGCAGGTGAACTTCTGATACTCGATGCCGTATTCCGCCAGGCCGAGGAACAATACGTCGGCCAACTCGTCCAGGCGTGGGACGGCTGGCGACGCTCCTCACGCGACTTCTCTTGGGACGGGACCGGTGTGGAGATCAAGACGACGACCATGAGCACCTCCAGACACACTGTGCAAGGGGTTCACCAGCTCGAGCCACTTCAAGCCACCGACGACGTGAACGGCGAGGACAAGCTGTTGCTTGTAAGTGTCGGGCTCCAACTGTCCGAACCAAGTGCCAATTCCTTCACGGTGCCGCAACTCACCGAGCGGATTGTGGAGCGCATGGAAGCAACGGGAAACGGAGGCGCCGCTGAGGACTTCTTGGCACACGTCGCCAGCTACGGGTCCGAATCAGGTTTCGGCTACCACCACACCACGATGTCGAATGACGCTCCGTTCACCACCTCGTTTACGCCGGCTTTCGTCCGGTGCTACGAGATGGGGGATCCTGCGGTGGAGGTGCTCAGGCGCGACGACGTAGTAAGCCATCATCACGTGGATGCTCAGTCCGTGACCTTCACGATCAACTTGCCGGCGACCATCAGTGCCGACAATCCCGTATCCGGAATCCACCATGTGGCTGTGGCGATTCTTGGCGGTGAATCGCAAGGCCAGTGAGACCAAGTTCCGCCGGCTCTACTAGGAGTCGTAGTCCTTTGGATTCGCACCCTTTCGTCTGGAGAGTGGTACCTAAGTAAGTTCCGAGGTCTTATCTCTCCAGATAGGATGGCCGGGTGACTGCTGAACCGGCCCAGCCCAGATTCATGACATTGGCGCAGGCCGCCGATGAGTTGAACGTGAAGCAAAGCCTCGTTCAAGGTCTCATTAGGACGGGGGAGTTGCGCGCTTTTCAGGTCGGTGGCCGGGGACTTTGGCGAATCGGCCGCCATGACGTCGAAGACTACATCGACCAGGCTTACCGGCGCACCGCGGAGCGCATCGCTGCAGGCGATCTCGATGCGGTTGAGGCTGAAGCTCAGGAGTAGCTAATACGGTGTCTGACAATGAACGTGGCGAACTGGGTCCCTGGGCCTGGGCTTGCGACAGCAAACCAGTAGCCAAACTCACCGTCCGTTCTGATCGAAATGCAGAAAGGGATGACGCCGATGCCGTTTGCAGGTCGCTCGCACGGATGGTCGGTTGCCATCCACCAAAACTCCGTAACGTTCGTAAGTTCTTGCCTTGGCGGACCACAAGCGCGCCCGGTCGCGGTCACGGGAACCAGGATCTGATACCCCGTCAAATTTGCGGCTCGAAGACTTACGCCACGTAGGGGCAGGAGATAGCAGCACAGCAGTAACTCTGCAACCCTGGATAGGGTCCAATAGCTTAGCCAGCGAAGGCCAGCCGGAACACCCATAGCAGCACGTGCTTGCCCGGCACGTACGAGTACCGTGCCAGGACTTGGCGGAAGCCCCGTGAATTGGCATAAGGTTTGGGGGCCTCCATGAACGTGGGGCTGGCGATGCTGATGGCCTCGATGCCGGGTATGGTCGTCACGGCTCATAAAAGATCGAGGCTAGAGCCAATCGCTAATACAGCCTGGCGGCTTCGCACGGTCCCGAGGGAAGGCGTGTTTGTTGCCAAGTACCTTGACGCAACCGCGAGATATCTTTCAGCCACAAACAAAATGCTTCTACGCCTGATGGTCGGTTTCCTGCCTTGCATTTACCTGTAGCTGGTGCCTGGAAAGCTCTTGGAAGAATTCGGCCACCTCAAATATAGTCAGTAATGCGGAAAACATCTGAAGAGCCGCATAGGCGAGGGAGCCGGCTAAGACGGCGACGATTAGGTGAGCAGCCGGTGATTCCGAACTAAGAAGAAGTTCGTTGCCGACCATGACAGCAGCGAAGATAGCCACCAAGGACGCACAAACATTGGCGACTGCGGTCCAAACGAATACGAAGACGAGGTTCAAGTATCCGGTAGTGGATGTCTGCGTGGGAATTGCCCGAAAGACTTCATTGGTCTTCGGATCGGAAGCCATGAGTTTGCCGCCGCGTTCTGATATTTGGACCGGCTCATCGCTGTCCGTGTTTACAAGCATGAGCGCCACTGCTCGATTGAGCGGAAGAGCCAAAATGAGGGCGAGGGCGGTCACAGAGACAGCGAATCCCATCGCTGTAAACGTCAGCACGGGCCCCGTGGCGTCAAGAATTTTAACGCTCGGGGCGAGGGCCGGAAGGCGAACATTGCCGAACGCGACCCATATTGTCAGACTTATTGCTAAAGAGCAGAGGGCGTTGCGGTGGAAAACAATCTCTCGCCACCGTGGTCTAACAGCGCTTTGGAGGAGTCCCATGGTTAACTCTGCAACACTGCCGGAGGCCCTATTCGACGTCCGGGAAGATAGAGTCTTCCACCGGTCGCTCTTCCACTAGGCGACGCGCGGCGGCAAACATCTTTGCGTCCACTTCGCCAGGTAAATCCGATGTGTTCGAGTCATAGTACGCCCTAGCCTGATGTTTCTCAGAACTGATCGTTACCTCCTTTTTAGACCCTTCCTGATTGCCGGTGAGTCGGAAGCTCCTAATGCTGGGGTTCGCGGTATGCAGCGAGTCACGTATTAGCTCCACGATTCCGCGGCTCTTACTGAGCGACCCTTTCCTTTCGGCCTTCACGACGGCTTCGGCTGCATGACCATTAGACTCATCAGCAAGGTTCGACAGTTTGTTTTTCATGTCCGACCAGTCGTAGTTAGGTCGCGTAACGATTGCGGCGGCTTCACGGATCCGGGTGAACTTCTCGATCTCGTTTGCAAGTGACGGTGATGGTATTGGGGGAAAATCTACCAACAAGTCCTCCGCCCACTCGGACTGGGCGGCCAGCCGGCGGAAGTACTTCTCCAGCCGCGCACTTGTTACACCCGTGCGGCTCGACTCGATCGCGATGGCCCGCGCCGCCGGGTCGGTCACAACAAGGATTCGTGTCACCTTGGCCAGCCACTTGCCTTCGGGTGTTGCCCCCTCCTCAACGAGACCGGTTGTGTAGTCGAAATACAGCGGCACTTCGTCCGGCGAGCCAGCGATAATGGTGGCCGTAAAGTTATCCCCATCCAATTGACAGCGTTCAATGGCGAAGTTGAGATCGGGACTTATTGAGACAATGGTCGCGGAGGTGGGTAGGTGGGTCAGGTACTCAAAGAAATCCCGATAGTCGATGGGTTCGCCCGACGAGCGCATATGCATAGCATGCAGTTTGATTACACGAGTTAAGCGATTCCCCATTTGATTTCCTAGGTCGTAACCCGCAACTCGTAGGTGTCGGGTGAAGCTGATCCGATGGCACCCAGTCCTGCTTCTGCTACTTGCCGCTGTCAGGACCTGCTGCGTAATAGGATTCTAGTACGTAAATTACGTCTTTGTAGTTCCCTCCTTTGTGCTTTGAAGGGGGAGAAGTCCAGGAAATTGAGCATCCCGTATGGGACTGGAGATGGTTCTGATCTCTATCTCCACTTCATCGTTCATCCGCAGAGGCCCGGCAGGTCTACAGCCGGTTGCCGTTGAATCAAGCGGAGGAGGCTCTTTCGTGCGGGTAGTGGATGACCAGGCCGGCTCCGCCCACTAAGGGGACAATCCGTCGGAGCCAAGTGCCGCAGGGAATTCCTACCCGAGGGGATCACAATGTTCGGAGAAAAGTGTGGTGCCGACGCCGACGCCCAGATCGCCGACCGCACCCGGCAACCTCTGGACGGCATCCCCCAAACGCTCGCTGCGATCAGCGGATTTCCGAGTCCAGCGCCGCCGCACGGGACAGCGCCGACGTCTCTTCCTTCGAAGCCGCCTACCGAGCCGCGCAAATGAGCCTGGCCGAGGGCGGCATCCCGATCGGGGCAGCCCTTGCCCGAAATGGGGTGGTCATCGCGAGCGGACACGACGAAAGGATCCAGAACGTCGATCCGATCGCGCACGCAGAGATGTCTGCACTCCGTCTTGCAAGGTCTTGATGCTTGGCGACGGTTAGCTGTCGATCTCGACTGGCCATCCTCATGGCGCGCTCCTAAGATTCGCGGCTATTCGTGCAATATCCCGGTGCTTGATGTCCATTTGGTCCTGATATGTTCAAGCTCAGCACAAGGAGAATATTCAGATGGCCTGCATGGATGGGGGCAAGACGCAGTGATCAACGAAGATATGCCGAGAGTCGACGGGCGGTGCTGGCCGTGAGAAGCACCTGGCTAGACCTAGAACGCGAAAGTATTGCGCGGGCAATTGAACTGTGGCACAGCTTAGGCAGCGAAACATTCATCGGACGAACCAAATTCAAGGAGTCCAACCGCTACGTCGTCTTCGATAGAGGTCAACGAATAGACAGTAAGCCTCTTCTGGCGATGGCCTACCAGATACAGTTCTCTTGTTCGAAGGAGGCTGTACCCCGTCTGTCGGGTGGAGAAGAAACACGGGCCATACTGCTGCGCCATGGTTACAAACTCGTGGACCTACGGAGTGACGCTTCGCCCGCGGACGGTGAAGAGGCGCAAGTTGATTCTTCGACCAACTTTTGGTGGGCCAATCAGTCGCAGAATTTTGATCCGGTCTTCGGGGACCGGACACTCTGGGCTCCGTTGCTTGGGAAGAACGGGCAACGGGTTGACCACTGGCTAAGTCTGGAAGAGGCCAGGCTGGGCGACATCGTCTTCCACTACGACAGTCCGGAACTTCGGGCTATTAGTCGTGTGGCCACGCCGCCACAGCTGGCCTACGCACCACGTGGCTATCTCGAGAGCGCGACCAAGACTGTTGGAAACCTCATCTTGGTTGAGCCGATACAGGAAGTCCGAGTGGGACGAAACGAAGTTCTGGAAGAGCTTGAAAGCGGATTTGGCCCTGTAAATGCGGATGGCACTCTTCGCCGCGGGTATTTTTTTCCAATTAGCGAAGCTGCTGGTTTGGCAGTACTGGGCCTTGCAGGTTTGAAGCCCGTGGAGAAGATGCAAAATTCGAGCCCTGCAGTGAGTCCTCAGCCGACGCAAGGAAGCAGCGACCGGCTGGCTCTCACTGCTGTGCGGGCGGAACAGAGGTTCCTGCGGCGCCAGCAGATCCAACGATGGGGCAGCGTCTGCTGCCTCTGTGGCTCTTCGTTGCCGGAGGAATTGCTAGTTGGTGCCCACATCAAACCACGGTGGGCATGCACGGAAGCAGAACGCATGGACACCTTCAATATCGCCATGCTTGCATGTTTGTTCGGCTGCGACGCGCTATACGAACTCGGCTACGTCGTCGTTGGCAGCACTGGAATTGTCGAACGGGGGATTCGCCGCTCAACCACTGTGGACGGGAGGCTGGAAGCACTCCTCAACCGGCGTTGTTCCTCTTTCTCAAACGACTCCCGCGCATATTTTGAATGGCACCGCGGCTACCATATGTCAAGTGCGTTTCCGGACCGATCTGCAGTGAGTTAAAGGCCACTAGGGGGTAGCTGTTATGAGTAGGGGATTGTCAGAACTTCGCGAAACAGCGGGCGAAGTAGTTGCGAGTTACACCTCTCCGACTTCACTTTTCCGGCTCTTTCCATCAGCAGTCTTCTACTGACCCCAGGGGCCGTCAGTTCAACTACCGGAGGATGCGCGAAACGCGAGGTACCGGGCATCGGCGCGTCCGACAAGCTGGCCGAAGGCTTCCACTGCGTGCGGATCCCCGGCACCCATATCCGTGGACAGCCACCGGACCAGCAGCCCGGCGTCCCCGCTGGCCGTTACCGCAGAACCAATGGCCAGATCCAGCTGGTCCCGCAACAGCTGCACCGCGAGGACACCGGACCGGCTGAGCAGGGGAGCGGTGTACGCCTCCAGCGCCTCAGCAACCCGGTCTTCACGCAGCAGCCGCAGCACCCGCCCCGAATCCGAGCACCCGGTCAGGCAAGGAGCAAGCCGGTACGGGTTCGACTCCACGGCGTCGCCCAGCAGCGACCGGACCCGGAACATCTCCGTCCGGATGGCCTGCGGCGTTCCCGTGTCGCCGTGCAGCTCATACGCCAGTTCCTCGGCGCTCCAGCCCTGCGACCGCGAATCCAGCAGCGCCAGGATCTCCGCCCGCCGCAGCGTCAGCGGCACCCGGCTTCCGTCGGCAAACACCGCCGCAGGCTTGTCGCCCAGCAGCTCCAGCGACGAAACAACAGCACCAGGCCGGCGCACACCCTGCCGGGATGCACGAACGGAAGACGAAGCACCCAGGGAGGTCCCGCCGTCGGACGTTCCCAAAAGTGACTCCGCCACCCGCACGGCGCACCGCACCATCCGCAGTGTGTCCGCGCTGATGGTGTCCAGCGGCCCGGAAACATCGAGCACACCAAGCAACGCGCCCGTCAAAGGGTCCGTGATGGGCGCCGCGGTGCAGGCCCAGTCGTGGTGGGTGCGGACCAGGTGCTCGGCGGAGAACAGCTGCACCGGGCCGCCGGTGACCAGCGCCTCGCTGATGGCGTTGGTGCCAATCCCCGCTTCGGACCAGTCGGCCCCCTCGGAAAACTCCAGCCGGTCCGCCCGGCGCAGCGCCTCCCGGCTGCCCACCCGCCACAGGATCTCCCCAGTGGCATCGGTGAGCACCAGCAGGTGCCGGCCGGAACTGGAATCGTCGGCCAGCAGGTCCTGCAGCGCCGGCATCACCCGCTGCAGCCGGTGCTCCCGCCGCAGCTGGGCCACCTCGGACGGATCGTGCAGGTGCCGCGGGCCGTGCTGGTCCGGGCTGATGCCCAGCGCCATGGACCGCCGCCACGACTCCGCCAGCGGCACCGGGATCTCCGGGCGCGGGACACCGGCGATGACCAGCTCGTGCGCGCGGCGCAGGGCACGCGCGTACTTCGCCGGGTCCGAAAACCTCAGGCCGTAGTCCACCGTCTCCTCCTCACCGCCGGCGTCCTTGCCGGCAGTGCCCGTGTAACGCGCTTGTTACCCCCGCCGCGTTCCAATAGTGATGCAGCTCACGCCCGCCCCAGCATACCGCAGGGACCCCGGCGGGCGGGGGCGGCCCGGACCACCTGAAGGACCGAACACAAAGGAGTGGAGATGACCGAAACACCCACCGCCGCCGCGCAGGCCTGGCTGGCCAGCCTGGACGGTGCGCTACAGCGCTGCGACGTGGCCGCCGCGCTGGACCTGTTCGAGGAGGACAGCTACTGGCGCGACTTCGTGGCGTTCACCTGGAACCTGAAGACCCTGGAAGGCAAGGCGGACATCCGCCGCATGCTGGAAGCCACGCTGGACCACGTGCAGCCGGCCAACTGGGCGCTCGCGGAGGACGCCACCGGCAGCGCCGCCGCCGGCGGGACCGTGGAAGCGTGGATCACGTTCGAGACCGGCGCCGCCCGCGGCTACGGCCATCTCCGGCTGCGCAACGGCAAATGCTGGACGCTGCTCACCACCATGCAGGAGCTCAAGGGCTTCGAGGAGAAAAAGGGCCCGCGCCGCGAACAGGGCGTGGCACACGAAATCGTCCGCGGCCGCCGCTCCTGGAAGGAACTCAAGGAGGAACAGGAGGCGCGGCTCGGCTACGAGGAGCAGCCCTACTGCGTGATCATCGGCGGCGGGCAGGGCGGGATCGGCCTCGCGGCGCGGCTGCGGCGGCTGGGCGTGCCCACCATCGTGATCGAGAAGAACCAGAACCCGGGCGACTCCTGGCGGAACCGCTACAAGTCCCTGCACCTGCACGACCCCGTCTGGTACGACCACCTGCCCTACCTGAAGTTCCCGGACGACTGGCCCGTCTTCGCCGCCAAGGACAAGATCGGCGACTGGCTGGAGCACTACACCCGCATCATGGAGCTGAACTACTGGTCCGGCACCGAGTGCGTGGGCGCGGAGTACGACGACGGCACGCAGGAATGGGCGGTCAAGGTCCTTCGCAACGGGTCGCCGGTGACGCTCCGGCCCAAGCAGCTGGTCTTCGCCCTGGGCGTCTCCGGCTACCCGAACATCCCCGCGTTCGACGGCGCGCAGTCCTTCCTGGGGGAGCAACGGCACTCCTCCCAGCACCCCGGCGGCGGGGACTGGACCGGGAAGAAGGCCGTGGTGATCGGCTCCAACAACTCCGCGCACGATATCTGCGCCGACCTCTGGGAGCACGGCGCCGACGTCACCATGGTCCAGCGCTCCTCCACCCACATCGCCCGCAGCGAATCCCTGATGGACCTGGCGCTGGGGGATCTGTACTCGGAGCGGGCGTTGGCTGCCGGGGTGACCACCGAGAAGGCCGACCTGCTCTTCGCCTCGCTGCCCATGCGCATCCTGCCGGAGGCGCAGGTGCCGGTGTACCAGGAGATGGCGAAGCGGGACGCGGAGTTCTACTCGCAGCTGGAGGCCGCCGGGTTCGAGCTGGACTTCGGAGTGGACGGGTCAGGCTTGTTCCTGAAGTACCTGCGGCGAGGCTCCGGCTACTACATCGACGTCGGCGCCTCCCAGCTGATCATCGACGGCCGGGTGAAGCTGAAGAACGGGCAGGTCGCCAAGATCACAGGCAACGCCGTGGTGATGGACGACGGCACCGAGCTGGAGGCCGACCTGATCGTCTACGCCACCGGCTACGGGTCCATGAACGGCTGGCTGGCGGACCTGGTCTCGCCCGAGATCGCGGACCGGGTGGGCAAATGCTGGGGCTACGGATCGGACACGCCAAAAGACCCTGGTCCCTGGGAGGGGGAGCTGCGCAATATGTGGAAACCAACCAACGTCCCCAACCTCTGGATCCACGGCGGCAACCTGCACCAGAGCCGGCACTACTCCTCCTACCTGGCCCTGCAGCTCAAGGCCCGGATGGAGGGGCTGGAGACGCCGGTGTACGAACTGCAGCCCAGCCACCACACCCGCTGAAAGGAACCCCATGAAGGCAGCACGATTCCACGCCCGCAAGGACATCCGCATCGAGGACATCCCGGAGCCGGAGCTCCGCGCCGGGGCGGTGAAGATCGACGTCGCGTGGTGCGGCATCTGCGGCACCGACCTGCACGAGTACCTGGAAGGGCCCATCTTCTGCCCGGTGCCGGGCCATCCGCACCCGCTGTCCCACGAGGAATCCCCGGTGACCCTGGGGCACGAATTCTCCGGGACTGTCTCTGAAGTGGGCGAAGGGGTGACGGGCCTGGCGAAGGGGGACAACGTCGTCGTCGAACCCTATTTCGTGGACGGAACCTGCGACATGTGCCAGGCGGGCAGCTACCACCTGTGCCGGCAGATGGGCTTCATCGGGCTGTCCGGCGGCGGGGGAGGGCTGAGCGAGAAGATCGTGGTGGATGCGCGGTGGGTGCACCCCATCGGTGACATCCCGCTGGATGAGGCGGCGCTGATCGAGCCGCTGTCCGTGGCGCACCACGCGGTGGCGCGCAGCGGCGTGAAGGCCGGCGACACGGCGCTGGTGGGCGGTTCCGGGCCGATCGGGCTGCTCACCGCCGCGGTCCTGAAGGGCATGGGGGTGACCACGATCATCAGCGAGCTCACCCAGGCGCGTAAGGAGAAGGCCACCTCCAGCGGCGTGGCCGACCACGTGCTGGACCCGAGCAGGGAGGACGTCCCGGCCCGGGTGCGCGAGCTCACCGGCGGTGCCGGGGCCGACGTCGCGTTCGAATGCGCCGGCGTGAACGCGGTGCTGGACACCATGCTCGACGCCGTCCGGCCCGGCGCCGTGGTGGTCAACGTATCCATCTGGGGCGCACCCGCCACCGTGGACATGCAGAAGCTGGTGCTCAAGGAGATCGACCTGCGCGGCACCATCGCCTACGTCCGTGACCACCCCGCCGTGATCAAAATGGTGCAGGAGGGCAAGGTGGACCTCAAACCGTTCATCACCGGCCGGATCGCGCTGGAGGACCTGGTGGAGCAGGGCTTCGACACCCTCATCAACCACAAGGACACGGCGGTGAAGGTGCTGGTGCACCCCTAGGGTCCGGTGGGCGGATCGGCTCAGGCCCCGAGGCGGTCCGCCAGGTCCGGGATGCTTGACGCCGCAAGGTCCCAGTCGCTCTCCGGGGCGAGGTCCGCCGTCTGGCCCGGTCCGTATTCGGTGGGGCGGGCGATGAAGGCTGTAGCCAGCCCCGCTGTCCGGGCCGCGTGCAGGTCGCTGTTGTGGGCCGCCGCGAGCATCACCTCGCCGGGCTTCAGATCCAGGAACTCCGCCGTCCGGAGGTAGGCCTGCGGCAGCGGCTTGTAGGCGCGGGTCATGTCCGAGCCGATGATCACGTCCCACGGCAGGCCGGCGTTCCTGGCCATGTCCAGCAGCAGGGAGGTGTTGCCGTTGGACAGGGGTCCCACAATGTAGCGGCGGTGGATGGCCGCCAGGCCTTCCACGCTGTCCGGCCACGGCGGGAGCCGGTGCCAGGACTTGTTAAGCTCCTCCAGGACTCCCGCGTCGAGCCGCTCCGGGTCGAAGCCGTGGCGGCGGAGCACCTGGTCCAGGTTTTCGCGGTGGAGCGTGTCCAGGGTGGCGAATTCACGGGTGCCGGTACGGATGGCTTCCAAGGCCGGCTGGTACAGAGCGCGCCAGTGGTCCGCGAAGGCCTCCGCGTCCAGCTCCTGCCCCCGTTCCGCGGCGAAGGCCGCCACCTCCCGTGCCACGCCGGTGCGCCAGTCCACCACCGTTCCGAAGGTGTCGAAGAGGACGGCGCGCACGTGGCGCCCGGTTGATGGTGAACGGTACGGCTGGGACCCCATATCCTGTCTCCTTCGTAGCCTGACATGGCCGTTAGTCTGGCAATATGCGCACTGATTTCAGCCCATCGGCCACCTCCGCCCGCGACTTCTACCGGCTGCTCACCGCGGTGGTGGTGCCCCGTCCCATCGCCTGGGTTTCCAGTGTTTCACCGGAGGGCGTTGACAACCTTGCGCCGCACTCGTTCTTTACCGTAGCGTCCACGAATCCCCCCATCGTGCAGTTCACCTCGGTGGGGGAGAAGGACTCGCTCCGCAACATCACCGGGTCGGGGGAGTTCGTGGTCAACCTCGCCCCGGCGTCACTCCTGGAAGAGGTCAACGCCACCGGCACCAACTTCCCGCCAGACATCAGCGAGTTCGACGCCGTTGGGCTGACCCGGGAGCCGAGCGTCACCGTGAGCGCGCAGCGGGTTAAGGAATCCCCGGCCGTGCTCGAATGCCGGCTCCACTCGACGCTGCCGATAGGGGACTCCACTTTGGTGTTTGGCGAAGTGACGCATGCTGCCGTGAGCAGCGCTGTGCTGGAGGGCAGCCACCCGCGGATCGACCTGCTGGAGCCGCTGGCCCGTCTGGGCCTGGACGAGTGGGGCACCCTGGGCGCAATCCAGGACCTCAGCCGGATCCGGCTCAAGGACTGGCCGGGCCATTTTCGGCCGAAGAACTAGGTACGCCCGTTGGTCCGGAGGGAATTTCAAGGGGCCTTTCCCCCTATCCAGCGGGACCGTGCGCGCGGAAGATAACCCCATGAAAAAGCTTGTGCTGGCGAGCTTCGCCACCCTTCTCATGGTCATCGGCACCCTGCTGGGTGCAGTCGTCCCGGGCAACGCCGCGGCCGACCCGTCCATCACGGCGGGCCAAATTTTCGTCAAGTTCCGGGACAATACCGCAGCCGCCGGCATCCTCCGGCCTTTCGGACTAAGTGACGGGCCCGGCGTCGGCAGCACCGGCGCCCACCTGATCACGGTTCCTGACGGGAAGGAACTGCAGCTCGCCGAAGCCCTGGGCCGTAACCCGGTGGTCGAATACGCCGAACCGGACTACGTGGTCACCCCGGCCTCGGACGATACCTACTTCCCCCGCCAGTACGCCCTGCAAAACACAGGCCAGTCCTTCACGAACACCGACGGCACCGTGACCGTTGCCGCAGGCAAAGCCGACGCCGATGTGGACGCCGTCGAAGCCTGGACCGTCACCACCGGTACGGGAATCAAAGTCGCCGTCCTCGATTCCGGCGTCGCCACCGACAACCCCGACATCAACCCGAAAGTGGTGGCACGGACCAACTTCACCACGTCGAGGAGCAATGACGACAACTACGGCCACGGAACACACGTCGCCGGGATCGTCGCCGCAACCGCCAACAATGGCATGGGCGTCGCCGGCGTGTGCCCTGGATGCACCATCCTGGCCGGAAAGATCCTCAGCGACACCGGAGCGGGATCCAGCTCCGGCCTTGCCAACGGCATCAACTGGGCGGTCAACAACGGCGCGAAGGTCATCAACATGAGCCTGGCCGTCGGCGCCTCAACCACCCTGGAAACCGCGGTCAACAACGCCTGGAACGCGGGCGTGGTGCTGGTTGCCGCCGCCGGGAACGGGAGCAACACCACCATGATGTACCCGGCCGCGTACCCCAACGTCATTGCCGTGGGAGCAACGGACAACAATGACAAGAAGGCATCCTTCTCCACCTACGGCCCGTGGGTGGACGTGGCAGCGCCGGGCGTCAGCGTCTACTCAACCTTCCCCAACCACAGGTTCACCCTGGCAAGGGAATACAACCGGTCCCAGGGGTATGACATCGGCAGCGGAACCTCGATGGCCTCACCGGTTGTTGCCGCCGTAGCCGCCCTCGCCAGAAGCGCCAACCCCGGCGCCACCAACGCGGACATCCGCGCCAAGGTCGAGTCCACCACCGACCCCGTTGGCGTCATCGGCACTGACTGGGCCCACGGGAGGGTGAACGCGAACAACGCGGTCCACTAGCTCCGGTCGTCGCCGGTGCGCTGCACGCCCAGCTGCTCCAGCCATTCGATGACGTTGCTCCGCTGCGTGCCGTGGCTCGACGCTGCATCGAGCACAGTTCCGCGGCCATAGGCGGGTGTAAAGGCAAGGCTGGCTCCGTGCTCATGGAGGAGCGCAGCAGCACGGCGGTAGCCGGCGGCGCAGGCATGCCAGAAGGCTTGGTCGATGGCGGCTTCCGTCCGGTTTGCCGGATCGCGAAGCAGCTCCTCGAGCCGGTCAAGCAGGCCCAGCGCCGACGCTTGCCAGAGCTTGTCGACGACCGCGCCGCGCTCGACGAGCAACCGGGCAACGTTCCAGCAGCCATAGCCGACCGCGTTGTCCAGCGGGGTGCCAATGGAGCCGCCGGGGGCCTCGAAGTCGGCGCCGGCGTCGATGAGGACGCGCGCAACGTCCGCGTCGTCGCTGCTCGCCGTCCAGTGCAGCGGAGTCTCGCCCGTCCCATCTTCTTCCCGGGCGTCGACGTCCGCGCCGGCATCAATCAGCATCCGTGCGATGCCGGCTCCGTTCGGAAAATAGCCCGGCCAATCGGTCGCCACGTGCAGGGCGGTCCGTCCGCCCGCCGCCCCACCGAGCCGGGCGGCGGCGAGCCCGGGGTGCCGGGTAAGCAGCTTGTGCAGCCCGCCGGTGTCTCCGGACCGGATGGCCAGGAGCATGCTGACGTGGTCCTCAGCCGCGGGCAGGGCCGCTCCTTTGGTCATGAACGGCAGTGTACAGAGTCCCGGTCACCTGAGGAGCATACTCAGGTGTTCCGCAAACGAGGTCCTGCGAACGGCCGTCATGGCTATGCTTGCGCTAGGTGCCCTGTTGGAGAGTCCCGTTGTGGGGGTATGTGGTCGATGAGTGAAATGGATGGCCCGGCAGGGTCACCGGTGCTGGAAATCAATGAACTGCGCATGGTTTACGGTGGGCGGGCCGTGGTCGATGGTCTTACCTTTCAGGTTAAACGAGGGGAAATCTTCGGGTTGCTGGGTCCCAACGGGGCCGGAAAAACAACCACCCTGAGCATTGTGGAGGGGTTGGTGCGTCCTGTTTCGGGCGGGGCGCGGGTGGACGGGTTCGACGTTCAACGGCATCCTTTCGAGGTGAAAGCCCGTCTGGGGGTCCAGCTACAGTCCTCCAGTTTTCAACCTGAGCTCAGCGTCGAGCAGATCGTGAGGCTGTACGCAGGGGTTTACGGCGTCAGGCTTACGCGCGAAGGGATCGGCCGGAGCCTGAGCACCATTGGTCTCGGTGAAGAACGGGGCAAACGGTTCAAACAGCTTTCCGGAGGCCAGCAGCAACGGCTCGCGTTGTCCATCGCGACCATCCACAGCCCGACGTTGTTGCTGCTGGATGAGCCGACAGCCGGTCTGGACCCGCAGTCCCGCCGCGCACTATGGAACCGGATCGAGGGACTGCGGTCCGGCGGCAGCAGCATCCTCTTGACCACCCATTCCATGGAGGAAGCGCAGGCTGTCTGCGACCGGGTGGCGATCATGGATCACGGGGTCCTGATCACCGTTGGCACCCCGGCCGAACTCATCAGTAAACACAAGGACGACCCGGACGTCCTTGCCGTCGCGCACGGGCAGGTCACGCTCGAGGACGTCTTCATCGGACTGACGGGAAGTGAAATTCATGACTAGCCCTGGGACCACCGTTGGCCGGCCCCCACGGGGCCTGGCCATGCGCTCGCTCCTTCGCGCCGACGCTACCGTGCTGCTGCGCAGCAGGACTGCAGTGACGTTAAGTATCGTCTTGCCGATTGTGATCCTGGTGGCCACCTCGTTCGGCAAATCCCAGTCCCGACTTGGCGGTTCACAGCTCATCATCGGGCTTGCCCTGACCCTCGGCCTGCTGACGTCCTGCCTGCTCGGTTACAGCCTGACCCTGGCGCACGACCGCGAAGTCGGGGTCCTGCAACGGCTGCGTGTCACCCCGGTCCCCACCTGGATGATCATGACCAGCCGGATCATCGTGCAGGTGGCCACCAACCTGATCGCATCCGTGGTAGTCGTCATCGTCGGAAGCGTCCTGCACGGACTGTCGCTCAGCGCCGGCCAATATTTGCTGGTCTTGGCCATCGCCGTTCTCGGGGCCGCCATGATCCTGGCCATCGGGCAGACGCTCGTCGCGCTGGTGAAATCCACCGCAGCCGTCAGCGCTGTCGGCCGGCTCCTCCTCATCGTCTTTGTACTCCTGGGAACCTTGGGTGGCACTGGAATCCTCGGCGACACGATCCAAGCCATCGCAGGGTGGTCACCCGTGGGTGCCCTGATGACGCTCTTTTCGGACGTACTGAACCAGGCGGCGTGGAGCAATCAAGACGGTTATGCGATGCTGGCCTGCGTCGGATACCTCGTCGTGTTCTCCTTCATCGGGATCCGCTGGTTCCGATGGGACACGCAATAACGGGCGGCTACCGACCCTCCGGTCGATGACCCGCGTCCCCTGTGTGGCCCGGGCGGGGGTCCGGATTCTGGCGCAGCTGCGTGCAACAATGGCGCCATGACCCAAGCGCAAACTCAATTCGCGGCGCCGGAACTGGACAGCGCCGACCTTCCCGCGTTCGATGCCGCCTACCAGGCCGCGCAAAAAGGCTTGGCCGAAGGCGGCATCCCCATCGGCGCGGCCCTGGCTCGGGACGGGGTGGTGATTGCCAGCGGGCACAATGAACGCGTCCAGAACGCCGATCCGATCGCGCATGGGGAGATGTCCGCGCTCCGCGCCGCCGGCCGGCAGAAGAGCTACCGGGACACCACGCTCTACACCACCCTGGCCCCGTGTGCCATGTGCGCCGGAACCATCATCCAGTTCAAGATCCCCCGCGTGGTGGTTGGGGAGGCGCGCACGTTCGACGGCGAACTGGAGCTCCTGCGGTCACGCGGGGTTGAGGTGGTGGTGCTGGATGACCAGCGCTGCGTGGACATGATGCGTTCGTTCCAGGACGACCAGCCCGACCTGTGGTCGGAGGACATCGCCGAGTAGTGCCGTGCCGTCTCAGGCACGGGTTCCCTGGACTCAGGGGTGGACTGGCGTGGCTGCTTCTTTTCCGAGCACAGTTGTCCACGGGCTGACGGTCCAGGATGTCACGACGCCGTTGATGACGTAGGGGTCTGCGGCTGCAAAGGCCTTCGCCGCTTCGAGTGCATTCTCGCCGGTGAAGATCATCAGTCCTTTGAAGGGTCCTTCGCCAACGGCTCCGCCCAGCAGGAGCTCGCCGCGTTCGACGGCCTCCCACCCCGCACGGAGGTGGTCTGCGCGGTACTTCCCGCGGGTTTCAAGGTAGTTGTCCTCGTAGGTGTATTCCAGTACGGCGTGCATGCGTGACCGTCCCTTTCCCGTAGGGGTGTTGCCCGTTGATAGGAGTAGGTTACCCACTCGAACGCAGCCCGAGACCGCCGGCTCCCTCTGGCAAGAGGTTGGCGGCCAGCGTGCGGGCAATGAGGCGGCCAAACCGCTCGGCGCTCCAGCCCCGTTTGAGAACCATGGTCTCGTAGAGTTCGGCCGAGGTGCTCAGGAACATGACATCGGCTACCTCCTCCGCCGTCAGGCCCGGCTTCAGGAATCCGCGACCGAGTACCTGGCGCGCGTTGTGCATCATGCGGTGGTACCGCTCGTCGTCCACTTCGCGCAGGAGCGCGGCCATGTCCCGGTCACCGCTGGCCGCGGCGTCCCTGATGAGGAGATAGACCGGCGATCCCAGCGGGCTGATCTCGGTGACGAAGCGGCCGAACTGCTCCATGAGCTCGCGGGGGTCAGCGACCGTTGCCTGTGCACGGTCGGACCGTTCCTGCGCCGGCGGCCCGCCGGCTCCCAGCATGCTTTGTTCGTAGATTGCCCGGACGAGCCCGGGCTTTCCGCCGAACCCCTTGTACACGGACTCCTTGGACACGCCGGCCGCGTGGGCGATGGCGGCGATGGTGGTGCGGCCGTATCCGTGAGCCAGGAACAGCGCCCGGGACTCGGCGAGCACCCGCTTCCTTGACTCCCCGGCCGCCTCCTGGCGGCGCCGTGCGTCGTACCTTCGGGAGCGGGCCGGCGCACCATTGACCGCGGGTCCCATCGGGCTTAAGCTCCTTGTATCAGTTGAATACAGCTGACTGTATCAAATTACAGCGTACCAGCCTCTCCGCCTCCCGCGACGGAAACCAAGGAGCAGATCATGGACGCTTCAGGACTCGACCGCGTCCCCGAAGGCCCGGTCCGGCGCATGCTGGCCGCGGCCAACCGCCATGACCTCGAGGCCATGGTGTCGGAGTTCGCGGATGA
>Ga0308170_10000273_pt1 | contig 78645 bp, 51 predicted proteins | sample PhyBR2_2_FD_202136 | JGI IMG/M metagenome (GOLD analysis project Ga0308170, IMG submission 202136) | Phyllosphere microbial communities from UC Gill Tract Community Farm, Albany, California, United States - DLSLSB.R2 | ecosystem: Host-associated > Plants > Phyllosphere > Unclassified | place... | reverse complement strand
CTCAATATATCAGTTTCTTATTGCTGTCAGATCAGACGGGTCAGTGCTAGGATTCGGAGACACAACAACCTCGCACCTGATAGGGATGTTTTACAGAACCATCAGGATTGTAGAAAGTGGAATAACACCAGTCTATGTCTTTGACGGGAAAGCGCCGGCAATGAAGACTGAAGAATTAAAAAAACGGCTGGAAAAAAGACAGAAAGCAGAAAAGCTGCATGAAATAGCGAAGGAGCTGGAGGATAAGAAAGAGATGGAGAAGCAGGACAAAAGAACAACAAAGGTGACTGAGACACACGTAGCTGAATGCCAGAAGCTGCTAAAGCTGATGGGCATTCCCTTTGTAACTGCTGTGAGTGAATCTGAAGCATTTTGTTCTTTCTTGTGCAAAAAAGGATATGTTGATGGTGTGGCTACTGAGGACATGGATGCGCTGTGCTTTGGGACACCGATATTGCTGAGAAACATGAATGCAGCAAAGTCTAAAAAGCTTGACATTGACGAATACAACTTGAAGATGATTCTGAAAGAGCTAGATCTAAGCATGGACCAATTTATTGATCTTTGCATTCTCATGGGATGCGACTACTGTGATACTATCAAAGGAATAGGATACAAGAGGGCCTTTGATCTTATTAAGAAGTATGGGTCGATCGATGAGATACTGAAAAATGAAAACCTTGAAATACCCGAGAACTTTGACTATTGCAATGCTAGGCGCATATTTAATGAGCTGTCTGAGGTGGGAGAGCCTGAGAATTTTTCTATAGATTATGATTCAATTGATCAGGCTGGACTTGTGGATTATCTCTGCAAAGAAAAAGGCTTTGATGAAACAAGAGTCTTAAAAGGTGTTGAGAAGGTGGTGAAAACACAAAAAAGGGGCAATCAAACTAAGATTTCAGACTTTTTTGCAAAAAAGAAATAAAATGATATTTTGAAAAGAATTTTATAGCAAAGACTAAAAAACATAATGCAACATCAAAATTTATTCTAATCTGATAAATCTAAAAAAATAGACTATATTTCAATTATAGAGTCAAATTAAACACATCAAATATCAGGTTGTTTGTATAATTTGATTACAAATGAACACTAAAATAGGTATTTTGCTATCAAATGTATGGCTTGCTGCAGTTTATAACAAGGAAACAAAAACAATCTTTAAAATCAAAATTAACAGTAATCTATAGAGACAGCTTGTTTTATGTACTTTTTGTAACAAGAACACACACAAACATCAGCAAAACACTAACGTTTGTCTGCATGTTCTTTAAAGAACTATTTGTTTCGATAAGTTTTCATAGCAAGGCTTTACTTTGGGTATCTTAACTAAGAAATGGCTTTTATCTTAAAGGCCAATCCAGGCCTGCATCAAAATGCTTAAAGGCTAGTCTAATGCTGCTTTTGTTCTACGATACAATAACTACATCTTTACATTCATAAGAAATTGACTTTTGTAAAGAATGAGTCTGATTAGATCACAGCCTGCATTCGTGGCTATAAAAATACAAATATCACAAGAAATTATTTTGCCCAAAATGAATATGCAAATAAGTTTCGATTCTCAAGAGTCAATCAAAGACCTTTCTGTCGACGAAATACAGACAATTCTGGAATTGTGCAATGACGAGGACAGGATAAAAATAGGCGGGTATCTAAAGACATTAAATGCAGCATTGGAGCAGGAGCTTGTGAAACAGGAGGCGGCTGTTGAGCAAGAAAGACAAACGAGTAAAATCTTGCTGAAAGCATGCTGGAGAAAGTTGAGCAAGAATGAGAAAAAAGAATGTGCTTTATTTTTCAAGGAGCTAAACAACAAGCTTTCGCAGTAAATTGGGCTTTTACAAATAAATTTACACTTGATTATGCTTGATTGATGTATTAGCCATTTTTAAATAAAAGATCTGTAATTGAGATTGTTGATCGTTTTAAATGTGAATAGTTTTACTCTGCAAGAGACTGAAATTCAGTATCTTAAACTTTTGCTTTAAACAGTAAATGCAAAAATTTGTTTTTGGAAGAAAAGCTGCCAGATATCTGCTGTCTTAAATAAATTTTTATCTTTAACTCCTTTTTTACAAAAATTATACTTCTTTGACGCAAATAATTTAGTTTGAGAGAAAGAGAAGTCATCTCTAAAGCTTATAAACTATACATTTTTGCGGCAAAATTTTATCATTTTTTTCAAATACTTATTTTTGAATATTTTTAGACAAAACAATAAAATACTGATATTTTTTTTATAATTTTAAATACTTTCTATAAATAAAAATTTCCAGCAGGTTACTAGATGAACATTATCTACAGAGCATTGACACTTTTCCAAATTGTGTGGGCTAAAGAGTATGAGTTTACAACCGAAGATATGAGTAAAAAACATTTATCTGTGGCAGGCTCAAAATTTACATAGCTAAATGACAATATTAAAGAATGCACGATGTTAGAAAGCTTGCAAATTAAAGGTACTAGTATAGCCTCATTGCCTTCTTCAATAGGAGAATTACAAAAGGCTCAAAAATCTAACCATCTGTTATAATTTTAATCTTGAGTCTTTGCCTGCTGAATTATGCGAATGTTCAAAACTGAAAAATCTGTGTGCCAGCAATAACGAACTAACTTCTTTGCCAGATGAGATAGGAAAGTTAGAAAATTTATTATTTTTATTTATTTATGATAATAAATTGGAAGAATTGCCTAAATCAATAAGAAATTGCAAGGAGATAATTAATCTTAACTCATCCAAAAACAGATTAATTTCTTTGCCCGACGAAATAGGCGAAAAATTAAAATTCCTAGATCTTTCTTATAATCAATTTAAACAGGTTCCTGCTGCAATTGGAAAGTGTTTGAAGTTAAAAACTCTCGATCTTAGTAACAACAAACTTAAAAAGTTAAATGCAAATATAAACAATCTGAAAGATTTAGATTCTCTTTATCTTCAAAATAACAAGTTTAAACAGTTTCCAATTAAAATTACTAATTTAAAGAATTTAGTTCTTCTTTGTCTCAGTGGAAATCAACTGAAGAAGATTCCATCTAAGATAGAAGAGTTAACGAAATTACGCAAACTTTATCTTAATAACAATCAGTTAGGACAGTTTCCACTTGAATTGACAAACTTGAAGGATTTGACTCTTCTTGATCTAAGTGAAAATCATCTGAAAGCATTACCTGCCGCGATAGAGAATTTCAAAAACTTAGATGAACTTTGGTTAAATTATAATAAATTAAAGACTTTGCCAAATAAAATAGGAAAGTTGAGAAACCTGAGCAGGCTTTATCTTAGTAATAATAAGCTAAGGGAGCTACCAAAAAAGATTAAAAAGTTACGTAGGCTCTTAATTCTCGATCTTAGAAGTAACAAATTGAAAACTTTGCCATATAAAATGAGAAAGATGTCTTCAAGTATAATATTATTATGGTTAGAAGGAAATGAAATTGCAGAATCAGGAATGGAGAAAAAAACGTTAGGCAAGAAAGAGCTGGAAGAGCATTTTGAAGATCATGTTGACTTTACAAATTAATCAATAAACTTTCTTAAGTTATCTAAATTTAGTAAAAATTTTTATCCACATAAATTATGCTTACACAAGAAATTATTCCTTGCAAAAATTTGATCATTAAAAGCATAAGAATCTAAATATTCAAAACACTATGCTGATAGCAATTATCTCTTATGCATATTATCTATTCAGCAAACAAAATTACATCTTCATAGAAAAACTAAAAGAAGCAGGCTGATGCTTAATCAGTATTTAAAGTATTTCTGCACCAGCATGTTCAGGCCTGTCTCCTCTGCATAAAGACAAACATTATATTAATGCTCTTTTTTTAGGAATAGGATTTCAAGGGATGAAATATTGATTTAATTCCTTAATACTCTTTTCTAGCTTCTTTATCAAAATCATGAAGAAGTATTGACGTCTTGTTAATTTTCAAAATTTTCTATAAAAGCAAGCATTTTGAAACTTTAAGAAGATGAACTTTGTTTTTCACATTGTCATACAAGCAGCATGGTGTAGAATGCTTGATTTTACTGAGTATAGGAATAGCAGAGAAGCCATAATAAATTTTGGCCCAACATTTACTTCATTGAATGACAACATCAAAGAATGCAAAAATCTTAGAAAACTGAGCCTTTATGAGATCAAAATAACCTCTTTACCTTCTTCAATAGGAGAATTGGAAAATCTGGAAGAATTAGTAATAGCCTACAGCGAGCTTAGAACGTTGCCTATTGAGCTGTTCAACTGCTCAAAACTTGAGAAATTGCTTATCCGCAATAGCAATATATCAGTACTTCCAGATGAAATAGGAAACCTGAAAATGTTGGAAAGCCTTTCTCTTTTGCATTGTAAGTTGAAAGCATTGCCCAAGTCAATTGGACAATTGAAAAGTTTGAAAGAACTTTTTCTCAGGAATAATCTTCTCGAAAAAGTGCCGGACGAAATTGGTAATTTGGCAGGTTTAAACCACTTTTTTGTTGATTACAACAAATTAAACGAAATTCCGGGCACAATAGGAAACCTAGTGCAATTAAAAAGACTCAATCTCAACGGTAATTTGTTAAAAGAGCTACCGTCAGAAATAGGAAAAATAACAGACTTAAGTGAGCTTTATCTTCATAACAACCTTTTTGAAAAATTTCCAATTGAAATTACAGAATTAAAACATCTAAAATATCTTAATATTGGAAAGAACAAATTGGAGGCACTACCTGCAGAGATAGGAAATTGCGAAAGCATAGAGTCCCTGATTCTCAATAAAAATGAGTTAAAAAAGCTGCCAGTTGAGATAGGAAAATTAAAAACCTTAAAAAAGCTTCGTATTAAATTCAACATGCTCAAGAATTTGCCACTTGAGATAGCTGATTTGAATCAAAACTTAGAGGAGCTTTATTTAGCAGGAAATGACATTTCAGAATCAGGAACTAAAGGAACCTTAGGGAAAAAAGAGTTGAGAGAAATATTTGCAGATCGCACGCATTAGCTTTGATTAATACAATTATCTTGCATCTTACCGTAAATTTGGTGATAAAAAATGTCTTCTCAAATACAGACAAAATAAAGAGTTGTACAAAAACAGTTTGTATAATAAAGCTTGTTTAAACATAATTGCCGTATAAGGCAGAAAAGAGAATTTTTAAACATACCTTAAAAGCAATTTTGTAAAATATCAGAAACACATAATTTTATAATGGCTAAACAGAAAATTTCAAAAACCTATCTTCTGACTATATTTTCATGGGCTTTGATTAATGAATGCAATAAAGCAAGGATTACTCTGTTTTGCCAACACTAGTTTCTTTGTTCAAATCATTTTAAAAGTAACACTTGTCTGATTTAGAAATTTTTTATTCAAAAGTTTTTTGTCATGCTGTATTTTAATCTAAGCCTATCTAATTAAAATCGTTATAAAAATACACTAAACGTTATAATTTTTGTTTAAAATCAGTTTAGTTTGTTTTACGCCAACAATTGTTTTCATCTCATTAGCTTCCACCTAGCTTTCAAAGAGAATCAAAGGCAAAAATTTGTTGCTTTTTTTAAATTTATCCCTTTCTTATTTTCACAAAAATTTAACAAAAATATTGATATTTTAACAATTCAAATTTTTTTGCATAAAAATAAAAATATTGTCAGTCCACAAAGATGGATTTTGATTTTAGTGAGTATAGGGATAGCGAAGAAATTACAGTAGAGCCCTGGTATAATGATATGAAAGTTACTTCATTGAATGATAACATCAAAGAATGCAAAAATCTTAGAAAGCTGAATCTTTATTACAGTTCTATAGTCTCTCTGCCTTCTTCGATAGGTCAATTGAAATATCTGGAAGAATTAACTATCGGCACTACAAACTTAAAGACATTGCCTATTGAGTTATTTAATTGCTCAAAACTTAAAATATTGCATATCTTTAAGAACAATAATTTATCAACACTTCCAGATGAAATAGGAAACCTAAAAATGCTGGAAAGTCTCGTCCTATCAAGTAATAGTCTAAAGGAAATACCGAAGTCAGTAGGCAAATTGCTGAATTTAAAAGGCCTGAATCTTGAAAACAATAAATTTGAAAGTTTGCCGGCTGAAATAGGTAATTTAGTGCAATTGGAAATCCTTTATCTAGAAAACAATGAATTACAAAGTTTGCCAGCTGAAATAGGAAAGTTGACCAGTTTAAAAAACTTTTCTGTCTCTTCCAATAAATTACAAAGTTTGCCGGCTGAAATAGGAAAGTTGACGAAGCTTGAGAGTCTTTTGTTTTGTGAAAACAAGTTAAAGACGTTACCAAACAGCATAGGAAATTTAAAATGCCTGGAAGCTCTGCATCTTGAAGGCAATGAGCTGAAAACACTACCAGCTGAGATGGGAAATTTAGTGAAGCTTGAGACTCTTGGCCTTTCTGACAATAACTTTCAAGAGATACCAGCCGCAGTGGAAAAATTATTGAATCTTAAGAGTCTGTATCTTTCTGATAACAAACTTAAAGAGCTTCCAGATGAAATAAGAAATTTAGAAAATCTGAAGCTTTTTCATCTCAAAAAAAATGAATTTGAAAAGCTGTCATCTGTTTTAGGAGAAATGAGAAATTTAATGTTTCTTTATCTTGAAGGCAACCAGCTGCAAACTTTTCCAATTGAAATTTTAAAGTTGAAAGATCTAAGATTTCTTTATATCGGAAATAATAAAATAGAGACAATACCGGCTGAAATAAAAAATTTAGAAAATCTAGAGGAGCTTAATTTAGATCAGAATAAATTGGAAACATTGCCAGCTGAAATAGGAGAATTGGCGAAGCTTAAAAGTCTTCATCTCTGTGGAAACAAGTTTAAGACTTTACCAAATAGTATAGGAAATTTAAAATGCCTGGAAGTTTTATATCTTGAAGATAATGAGCTGGAAGCACTACCAGCTGAGATGGCAAATTTAATCAAGCTTGAGAGTCTTGGTCTTTATAATAATAAACTTAAAGGCTTGCCACTTGAATTTAGAAATTTAAGCAAATACCTTTCTCTTGATTTAGCAGGAAATGATATTTCGGAATCAGGAACTGAAGAAACCTTGGGGAAAAAAGAGTTGAGAGAAATATTCAAACGTAAACTTTTCTTCAGTTAGTTTTGCCATACCAAATCTAATATAAGATCATCGGCCATCATTAAACAATTATTCGTGAATGTATTTTGAGTCTTTTAAAAATTTGTCTGTGCCAAAATTAGATTTAAAAAGTTGCAATATATGAATGCTATCCCTAGAAAATGCTCTTGTTGTATCAAAAGCCAGAAGAGATGCCTTAAAATTGATTTTAAACTGCTTAAAGAAGCAAATTGAAATTTCGCTTTTTGTTAGGTTTCTTGTAGTTTTAGCTTAACTGACAGAAAATAGTTTAAAACACACATTTATATGATTTTCAAAATAAGTACAAATCAAGAGTTTAATCACAGTTATGCCCATTTGTATTGTGGAAGAACACAGTAATTCTATTGAAAATTAATTAAAATACTTTTTGACCCAAATACTCAAACAGAGAATTTCATTTAAAATAATGCTGAATCAAAAAAATTGACTTGTTGTATCTTTTATCTCTTTCTATCACATAAATAAAGTCTTTCATGCTGATTGATCTTCCCTTTATTTTTTGTTCAAATCCCTTCTCATCAAATGGCGAGTAAATCGGAGTAAACTTGGAATTGTCCTCGTTTGCCTTCAGCCCATCTCCGGTCATCCACGATTTCTGTTCAATTCCCATTGCTGCCATCGCAACATTACTGCTCTGTCTCTTTTTGATTAGTAAATCCTCCCTCTCTTGAATAACCTTTTTCTTTTTCGGGTCCTCTTCTTTTTTAATCATAAGCTTTTCTAGCTTAACCTTCTCCATCTCGTTCAAATACCACAGCTGCTTGCAAACCTCATTGTCAATCTTAAAATTGAATTCTGAGAGATTCGCTTCTGCCCTTATTTTGCTGGCTGCATCCATTCTTTCTGTAAAGTCAAGAATCTTTCTCTTCATAATTTGGAACATAAGATAAATTCCCTCTGAGGTGATCTTTAGATGCCTCTGCGAACATATCTTCACTATAAAGTCTTGGAAGGCCTGTGGATTGAAAAGACTCTCAATCTTGGAGTTTTTGTCTTCAACATTTTCATATTGCCCATATCCGATGTTCTTCTCTGCAAGTTTGTTCATGTTATCTGCCTCTTCCTTCAAATCAATCCCAGAATACTGGATTATATCTTCAATATGCTCTGTTTTTATTTCCTCTGTCTGCTGCTGCTCCTTCTGTTCATTTTCAGATCCAAACTCATGAAATAACGCATTGTATTCAGCTTCTGTCAATGTCTTCTTGCAGATGTTAAAAAAATCACTTGGTGTTATATCCTTGTTGTAGGCAGAAAAGTACGCCTTTTCAAGTATCTGCTTCTTGTGCTCTGGAAGTCTATCGAATACCTCCTTGTCCATGAGGGCAGAAGACAAATTTTAAAAATGTCTTTGTTTTGTTATGTAAGCAAAATACAGGCTAGCTCAATGATGATTGACAACCTAGAGAAAAGGCAGGGATTCTTACATCTTCAGAACTCATAGTAGAAATAACATACGTTTATCTGATAAAGACATTTCTTCATTTAAAATTGATAGCTTCTATTTACAAACGTATTTTCAGCTATCTCAACAGCTATTTCTACATTATCCATGCTTTTATCCAGTTTCAGGATAAACCCTGTATTGTTCTTGGTAATTTCATGTTCTGCAAAAATAAAAACCCGGCATTCTAAGCAGTCTTTATATGCAAACTCAAGCAATACACTGTCATTTTTTACAATGTCAATCAGTTCAATGTCATGCTCATGCTTTATCTTCTTCATATGCTTGGAAAATTGAGTTTCTGTGCCGTCACTTAGGACTATTTTTGATATTTCTACATCAGAGTCTGCTGAAACTATTGCATCCCCATTAACATAAAAAGATTGATAAAAGGTGCTTTCTGAGTCCAACACCCCAATTATCTTCACCTCATCATTGTTTTGGTCATTACTATCCCTGTTTTTTGCTTTACTACTGCAAATTTCTTGTTTTATTTTGATTTTATCAATGAATTTGTCCCTTACAGCTTGTTTTATCACATCAAACTCATAAATTAATTCATCAGGTTCAATTTTAAACCTGAAATTGTCGTTAGGTCCCTGCAAAAACATAAAAGAGTCCAAAGACGCCTCATTGCAGACTGGCAATCCAAAGTAAAATATTTCGTCAATCTCAAACTCTTTGACAATGTCATTGAAGACACTGCACCAGCTCGACTCTGCAACTAATTTCAGTGCCATTCTAATAAGATTCTTTTTAAAAAGCAAGTCAGCACCTTTTTTTATAGATTTTGCTGCCAGAAGCAAAAAAAACACAGCCATCCTCCTTTTCTTTCTTCTTATCAAGCAATGAGCCATTTTGACTCTCGTAAAAATCGAAAACTCTGCTTTTTCATAGTTCAAAAGGCTGTCGATCGCCAGAAAATAATTGTTTGGAAACAGCTCAATTACTTCATTTACAAATATAAATTTGGTATTTTCATCAACGTTATTGCATACATCGACAAACCTTTGGTATTTTTCATCTGTACTTTCATCTCTTACCTGATTGCATTTTTTATCGTTGCATTTAGAACTCTCAAGATTTGCTGTTTCGGTAACTAAGTCACTTAAATTCAAACTTTCATGGTTTGTAAATCTGTATTTTATCATAAAATCAATCATTTTGAGATCTCCATTCGAGGTTACTGATGGAACCAGTGACTTTGCCCTGGGAATATCATTTATTTTTACATATAATCTAATCAAGTCTAACTTTGATACCGCTTTCTTCAGTTCGTTGCTGACATAGCAGGGAATATAATCATTTACAGCCTTAATGAAATCGTCCAGATCAATTTCTGATCCCTTTATGTTAAATTCTCTATCTTGGAATAAAATAGCACCATCTACAGACAGGCAATATAAGCAGGGGGAGATTCTAAATACAGAGTCTTTTCGAAACACAGCCTCAATGTATACCTCTCTATCTTCGTACTCAATCGCAATAACTCTTGGAAACCTTGTAAAGTGAGAATTGTAGATTGAAATAGAATTAAGCATGGGCTAAAAAACAAACAATAACTTAGGTTTAAAATCAAAAATTTCCTTATTTTTATACAAACTTTTAGATGACTTCATTTTTAGAAAATTTAGGTAACAAAAAATTTTAAAAAACTAAATTGACCTAAATTTACTGTAAAATGAGATCAATTTGTTGCTGAAACTAAATTTTAAGACTAAAAGCATTTCAAAGCACATTTATTGGAAGAACATTCTATTTTTGCTACAACGAAGTATGTTTAAAAGATTTCATCAATCTCTTAATGTATTGAGGTGCATTATTATTGATAAAATCTTGGAATTCTTGGTAATCTAAAATAAAAGCTCCTTTTGTATTGATCACTCCGGCATCAATCAAATCATAATAACAATAGAGTACCCTGTTGGCATCTACTTTTTTAATCTCTGGGACATTATCAACAGCCATTTTATACTGATCGTAGCATCTATTCAAAATTATACGTTTGTGATGAGAAATCATAATTAGAACAAAATGAATGGGCTCAAAAAGATCAAAAAGAAAGGCTAAAGAAAACCTTTCAAAGTTATATCTTTCCATTTTCATCAGGTTTTCCCTATTTTCCAGGCTTTTAAAGAGTAAGCCAGGATTCTGGCTGGAATCTGGTGTTGCCAGTTTACTTTTGCCAGTATTTACTTCTGAACAAGCCTCAGGAAGGTCTACATATGGCAGAAAGAATATTCTATTCTTGAATCGGCTTCTTACTCTTTTTTCAAAAAAGTTGAGGCTGAGAGCAGAGCGGGAAACAAAGCATACAAAACATCTGAAAGTCTCTGGAAGCTCTAAATAATGGTAGAGCAGAGACTGATATGCAAGTGAATTGGTATTTTTCAGATAAATAAAAAATATTTTATCATTTGGATTTTCATCTTTAGAATTTACAACTTGAACTGGCTTGTATTTAGTCATCTTTCTTATTTTACAAACCAAGTGTTGCAATAGGGCTTTGTCTGGTCCTAAAATCATAAACTGGCCACTTTCATTCTTTAGTATGCTCTTTAAGTTATCAACAGCAGGCGCAAGGGATTCATGTATTGCCTCGCTTTGCATTGGGGATTCTATTTTACTTTCAAAAAAGACAGCATTGTATTTAAAGTTGATTAATGCAAGATTACCTTCGAGTAGCTCCTAAAAATAAGCAAAAGATATGACATTTCAACAATTAGCTTTAGAAGTAAAATAAAAGCTTATCAATTTGTAAATAAAACAGGCAAATTTTTTGATTTTTTATTAAATTATACTATTTGTTATATTCTATTCGCCAAGACAACTCACTGGCTCAGTGGCCAGGATTTATCCAAAATATATTCAAACTCCTCATTTTCCTCTGTCTTCTGCAGTAGCACACATGTAAATCCATTGATAAAGGTCTCGTCCTCAACAAAAATGTAAGGAATATTACGTTCCTCGCAGAGTATGGGAATGTGAGTAATCAGATCCATCGGCGACGTGACAGCATTAAACACCATTATCCCAGGGTTTTCGGTTTTCAGAATAGCCTTTTGGCATCCCTTTATTCCGCTAATTAATGTGTTGCTTTCTTTTTGCAATTTTGTATGCTTGAGAATCAGTTCTGAGGCTTTTTGGTCAGCAAGTGGTGTTGCAATGGGTATCATCTGGGCAAGATGGGAAGAAAATTATTTACAGAAAAAGGCACAAGTATGAGAATGCTCAACTAAGCAAAGCTACAATCTGCAATGTAGTTCTCTGATGCATAAACTTTAGACAAACAAAAAAAATGAATTTTAGCATAAAATACGTGCTCAGCTTTTGAGATGCCCTTAATGTTTGAGAGCATCAACTCGGCAGTATTGAAAGTAGAAGACATAAGATATCTTGCACCAATAATCAATTACAACTCATCAGACAAGACTTACTACATATACTTGCTGTTTAAGTTTCAAAATTTAGGAATTCATTGCATCTTATGCGAGAAATTAAAGACATTTTCTCTGAGAGAGGACATCCCGCAATTGATAGAAATAATGCTTAAAGAAATAGACAACCACGTAATATCTCATCCAATCTACGGACTGCTGTACTCCAAGGCCAAAGTTAGTCCTTCATTCCGAATAGATCTTTTTTTGAGACTGAAAAGTGTTCTAAGCACTGTGGATGAAGCCAAAGCAAGTTACTGCTATTTTTTATGCTGCGATATTTTAGAAATGGACAATTTAGAATACAGGAGAAATTTAAGAGGCCTGCATAACAGATTTAGGTTTTCTAGGACAAATGCCAAAAAACACATGAAATCATTCAGAAAGCGCAAGATGGGATACTATCTACCTTCTAGAACATTTTCTGTCTGCACAAAGTCTAGAACACCTATGTTCCAGGGGATTATGATATTTTTTGTCAAATCGGTCGTCTCAATCCTGAACTCATCGCTTTTTTATGACTTTGAGAAGTTGTCTGCAGCTTTTAACAGCAAAAAAAGGTTTAAAAGCCTCAATTTCAAGTCGACAGAAACAGATTTCAAGACTAATATAAGATTTCTTGAAAGAATGGTCAATGTGTCTAACAGACTCAGATTCATCCCCAAGACATTGCGGCCAAAGGCCTTACAAATAGAATTAGCAATGTTGAACTACGATTTGAAGAGTAAATTGCAGTGCTCATTTGACATATCCAAATGCATAGTTAATTTTCTGCTAGATTATTCTAAGACATTAGACTCTGCTGAAAACTGTCCATATTTAGTGTTGGTAGAATGCGTATCTAGCTGGACCAATCCTAATATGGCCATGCAGAAAACTCTGAGCAATTCCAGAGTCAGGAAATCCAAGATTCTTCTCAGCCAATTAGAATCACTGAATGATTTGGGCGATATTGGAGATATAGACGGAATCAGGGAAAGTATTATCAAGGCAATGGAGAATATTCTGTTTGAGAAGAAATCAGATAATAAACAGATCATATTTGAGAGCCAAAAAGACACAGATCAATCCAAAGATTCTTTCTTTGATTGTAAAGAAAACTCAACTGACAAAGATGATAATAAACATAGACAAATAAATGATGAGAACAATTTTGAAGAAAAGCATGTTTTAATAGACACAGGCTTGAATGAAAGGAAAAGCAGTAAATCTCTTATCATTTTTGACAACAACTCTACAGAAAAAACTCAAAATAAACCTGCAAGTCAAGATGTTCCTGAAGTAGTACCTGATAAAACACCAAAAGAAAAAGACTTTGAACAGCAGCCTATCGTAAACAACTATGATTGCTATGGAGATGTTTACTTATGTGACTCTCTAAATGCAGAAGCTCTTATCAATCCATCATTGAGCACATTCTCTAAGATAAAGGCAAAGTTTTCTGAAAGATCGAAGTTTTCCCATCTTCCTGGATGGGACTTGAAGTCATTTATAGTAAAATCAGGAGGTGTCATAAAGCACGAATATATCGCACACCAAATATTAACTCAGATCAAGGAGATCTTCATGGTAGAAAAATTGCCTATTTATGTCAAGAACTATAAAATAATTTTAATATCTGACACATCAGGGCTCATTGAAACTGTCCAGGATGCCACGTCTATTCACAGAATCAAGGCGGACGGAAACATAAAAACGCTTTTGGAGTATTTCAACTTGAACTTTTTGGGATACAACTTCAAACAGGCAAAGGACAATTTTCTGTTTTCTCTTGTTGGCTATTCGCTTGCCTCATACCTTCTACAGATTAAAGACAGACACAATGGGAACATTTTGATTGACGGATTCGGCCACATTGTTCATGTGGACTTTGGGTTTATTTTTGGAAAATACCCTGGAATCTTTTCAGTTGAGAATGCGCCTTTCAAAATGTCGGCAGATTACCTGGATTTGATAAACATGGATGATTTCAAAAAATTGTTTATCCTAGGATTCAAGGCACTAAGGAAGCACCAGGAAAAATTGACTCGTCTTGTAGAAATTATGGAAGACACGGGCTACTGTGATAAGTTTACATTTGCAAACTTTGTCGAAAGACTAAAACTTTCAGAAACTGAAAAAGACATTGAAGCGTATTGCCAGTGGATGATCACAAAATCTACTAAAAACATGGGAACCATAGTCTATGACCAGATTCAGTACTTTTCCAATGGATATTTGTAAAGAAGTGCGAATTGTTAACACAATGTTAGAACAAGCTTCTTGATCTCAAAAATCTAAAGAATATGTTACAGGCAAAATTTATACTAAAATAATGTTTGCATGCTAAACTGTATTTGTCAATTTTGAATAAATTAAAACATTTTTATAAATTTTGGCAACCCTTGAAACCTTATTGGCTGTAAAATAAATTAAGCCATCAGTTGCCAACCTATCAAAATTGCCATGTGACATATTTTGATGTACAAGACAATCTCATTTAAATTGTTGGATAAAATAAATATTCAGGTTGAGAATAAAATCCTGTAATTTTTTAACCTTGTTTATTGACAAGAAATAAGTTTAAAAGCTTAAATAGTGCAACACAAGACTCAGTCTTTTATTGTTTGAATACAAACAAGGTTAAAAAATAAGATTTTTCTTGAAAGAATACGGATATTCTTCAATAAATTAAATATGTAGCCATTGATTCACAATAAACTACAAAATAAAGTTTACAACATGTTTCTTGAATAAGCAGAATTGCAAAATGCTGAAGATATTGTGCAATTTGATAGCTAAGTAATCAAAACGACTAAAGAATCAAGGCAGTAAACTGTATGATCGGACTACGCCTAAGCATTTTCTACAATTCGACGGTTTCAAGGATTTCAGATTTGCCCTTCTCTACTTATTAAAAGATACTTTAAATAAATACGCTTCTATAATAAGCAAAAAAGCCCTTTTCAATTATCCATGCTTACTATAATTATTGTTTCTGTTTAAATTATAAGCGCCAGTAAAATTTTCGATTAATTAATTAAAGGAGAAACTTTTCACCCCGAATGCTTTTTGAAAAAATTACAATTAGTTCGAGATTCTACACAATGCAGGCATACAGAAAAATCGGCAGCATAGTCAATAGTCTGTTTAAAGACGCCATGAAAAACTTCGAACTGAGTGAAAAGATTTTAGACAATCTTTTTCTAAAAACAGCCATTTTTATCATATTGGCAGTCGTTTTTATGAACATTCATAGGTACATTGGGAAATTAGGAAACATAAAATTAGAAAAAAGATCGTCCAGCCCAAAACTTGTTTTTTTTAATTGGAGTGGGTATGCTCTCTTGATAATTTACACTATAATAGTTACAAATTTTCTGGCCTCGGAAATACCCTTTTCTTATACTTTTGCGTTTGGAAAGCCTCTGCTCCTCTTTACAAGTTTAATTTTTTCTGCCATAGCATTGTTCTACATATGCTTAAAATTCTTGAATTCTATTTCATCAATGTTTATTTCATATTCAAAATACGTTTTTCTGGCACCATCTTCGTATATTTTATATAGACTGTATCTCTTCAAAATACCTCTCTATTTTGGGCTGGCATTCCTCTTGTTATTTGCTTTTTGCATCTACATTTGCCCTCAAGACACGTCGTTTGCTTCTACACTCATCAGAAAAGCTAGCTCATCCCTTCTTTTCAATTTTCATAGAATTATTCCCTTGCTGCTGCTTTTTGCCCTGTTTTTTACTGCGAATTGTATTCTGGTCATTTATCCTTCTTTAGAGTCCATTAATGACGGATTGCATATTGATGCAATTCATATTGCGCTCTTTTTTACCTTCTCTTTTGTGTCTCAAATCTTCTCTTTCATTACTTGCCGCATTTTTGAAAACAATTACGCAAGCAAAAATGGTTCCACGACAAAGATCTTCAAGATGTCGATCTCTCAATTTGGAAAATTTTTTGTTCTGTCTTCTGTTTTGTCTTTTGTAGAATTCCTAAAAATATCTTGGAAAACTAGCTATAACTTAATTCTTGGATACAATCCATCATTAGTCTTATTTCCTACCATCCCTTATATTTTAAGTTACTTTCTGATATCATTTTTAATATTCCAGTTGGCTGGACTGTTCACACATTTTGCCTGCTTCATCTCAATATTCAAAAGAAGGCTTGATCTTATCACATTAAAGCTTGTAGCCAAAATAAATTTGAGCCAGAAGTTTATCCTGTTTAAATGTTTGATGATTGAGATTTGGGCTCCTTTGGTTTTCTCTTCGCTTCTATCTGTTATTTATAACATGGCTTTAGGATTTGAAATCCCATTTTCATCTAATTTGATAGATTTTAGAAAATTTGTAATTTTAATAGGCCAAACGGGAGGCTTTGAACCCACTTTCTTCCTACTTCTAGCCTTTTTTACAGTTGTTATTTCAAGGCTTTTTGTTACTTCTTTTATGTCTTGTGCTATGTTCCACATTAACAGAAAATTACGGTTATACGATGATGATGTAGATTTGTCAATAGAGAGAGATTAAATCAAATAATAAATATAGTGCAGATCAATCTTTTTATATTTATAACCTGATGATTGTTATAAAGCTATCTTATCTAGATTCATACAAAATTACATCATCTTTTAATTTATTATCTTCAAAACTTGTGCTTGCTACAAAGTTTTTTTAGAAAACTATTTTGGGGCCAGAATGACTTCTTCTGGAGACGAAAATATAGAAAATTTCAAAAAGCCCAACTACAAAAAACCAGTTATATTCTTAGACTATAAAAATAGATTTAGCATAAACAAATCTCAGGATATTGGAGAAACAGAATTACAGCTTAAATCCCCGACTCAGATTCAGGATTTGCTGAGCACAGCTAATAAAACTTGTGACAGCAGAATCTCTGACAAAGAAGAGAATCTGAACAACTCAGGAGAAAAGCCTAGGAAAAGACTAAGAAGGTCATCTTTTAGCAGCCTGCTTCAGCAAAAGAAAAGTCAAAATGCTTCTTTAAAAGCTCTACATAATCAAACAGCAGAGCATACTGTTGTTGGGAGAGAAGCTGAATACTTACAAATAAAACAGCAGGCTAAGACTTTTTTAGAGTCAGGCGCCAGTTCGATCCTGTTTATAACCGGTGTTCCTGGCTCTGGAAAAACCCATACTGCTTTAAGCGTCTTAAATCATATGAAAATACCGCATGCTTATGTAAATACAGCCAGTCTAAAATCAAAATTAAACATCTACAAGGAAATATGCTGTGGAATACCGTGTTTTGACGGTGTGTCTTCAGTTTCCGGCCTGAGGTTCCATTTTAACAGTTGTGAATCTAACCACATAATTGTAATTGATGAGATAGATCTTCTCTCATCAAAAAACGACAAATATCTGTACAACCTGTTTGAGTTGCCTTTTTTTGAGAATTCTAAGGTTTTTATGATTGTAATCTCTAATACCCTAAGAAAATTGAGCACAAAGATTGAAAGCAGAATAGGAAAGAACAGAATGGAGTTTATACCGTACAAATCGCACCAGATTGCTTCAATCATCGAAAGTGAATGTGGCTCTAGCAGTGTGAACAAAAAATCGATCGAATTTATTTCCAAAAGAGTCGCCTCTTCAACTGGAGACATCAGAAAGGCAAAAGAGATTACTGCCAATGTTGGCAAAAATGACGTAAAGGCTGTAAATGATTTTTTAAAGGAGTTGTCAAAGCCTTTGATCGAGAGATTTATGACGACTTTTAGCATCTACCATAAAATGCTAATTTATCTCAACAAAGCTCCTTTGATAGACATAAAAACCTGGTTTGAGTCGCACAAGTCTTTTTGCATTGTAAAAAGCTATAGTCCCCTGGATTTTGCCGACTTTTTGTTTGTTTTGAATGATTTGGTAGAATTTGGAATTTACAGCCTTAAAAATGATAACACAAAAGTGTCTTGTAATTTTCTTGCTGAGGAAATTGATCTAGCAAGCAAAAAAGACACAGATTTTAAAAAGTTTACCGCTAAATAGTCTGTATCCTAGATATTTTTTAACGCATCTGAAATTGACTTGCACATTTGTTCATGATTAGACTTTTCCCTCTTTTCTGTATCCACAACAGATTCTTGCAAAATTATTGAGTGATATAATATTTATTTGGCAATTTCAATATTGTCTTATGGATAGAAGTAATAAAAGCATTCTTCATGTTAAATTATTTTGTCAAATTAGACAATTTAAAATTGCTTGATTGATGGCTAATCTTTAGAACGAAAATATTGCTGTTCAAAAGCAATTTATCTTTTAGATCACAAAAACAAAACAAATTGTGCTTAACCAGTCAAAAATTATTTATCAAAACCTTTTTAAAGCAAAGAGAAGACATTACAGAAAATTTTGTTTTTTATTATACCGTGTTCTGATCATCACAAATGAATGATGGAATAGTTCAACACCTGCAAAAATTAGGATAAAGGTTACTATGCGTCCCAACTCCGACTGCACATCTAAAAAGCCGTATATATGCTTTCCTGTAAGGCCTGCCCAAATCTTCGAAGTAGTGTAATAGCCTATGATAAATATTAGAAATATCAAATCAGCAGATCGGTTTATCACCAGTTTAACGTCACACTGATCTAAAAGCATCAAAATCAATGGGAATAAATGAGATCCTAAATTAGCAATTATCGGTGTTTCACATCCTTCTATCAGTGCCTCAGGAGAAACAATCAGGGGCCTATTTAGGAAATACAAGGACCAAAATATAACTGCAGTAAGAAATTCAAAGGACAAAGCAACTTGGATCAGTAAATTATAAACACCAAACAAAACCTTGTATTTTCTGTAAATCAAGCCTAAGTTAAATGCTAGGATTGTTGCAACACATGCAATATTAGTAAATTTCACATATTCTATTTTTGAATCTGGATCTTTGTATTTTTCAACTTCTGGATTCTCCAGCATTCCAAGCATATACATCATTATAATAACAAACAGAACTGCTTTTGTTATGTAAAGGGACCAGACGTAGTGGCCCTTAGCTGCATGCATTAGGGATGAATTTGTTAAGTTTGTAAAATTAATAATTTTGTGATCACCATTCAAAAATTAAATTATTTGTGTTGATTATCAATGTAAACAAAAAAATTATCCACAATCTGTATTAGAGACAATTTAGGCTGCAACAACACTTTACAAGCTTTTAATTTATTCCTCATACCTTTTAAGTATCTCATCTAAGCCATAAGAAAGACCGTGACCAGAATCATTTATAGAAGTTGCAATGTTTTTAACATTTGCAAGGCTGAGGGTGTTTGAAAAATAGGCATCCATAGCTTCGTAAAACCTAAATTCGTCATCGTGCTTTTTGGCCTTTTTCAGATTCTTCAAAAGATTCAAAAATAGGTCATTGCGCTTTTCATACAAAAAGTATCGCATCAGTGCATACAATATTTTCAACTTGTTCGTATAATCCAATTCGAACAGCTCAATAAGTTTCAAAAGACTAAGATACATTTTTTCTAAGACTAGTGTATTCCTCACGGTCTCTTTTAAAAGGTATCTGCAAAGAGCCTCAAAGTCAACCATGTCTTGGATTGTCCTATAAATCCTAACCTTGTCTATAAAATTAGAATTCAACAGCTCAGAGCTTAAAGCAGTATAGAACTCTTCTTCTCCTAAAGAAGAAAGCCCAAGAATCCAATATTCAATATTTTTTGTCCCTGCAGTATTTAGATCTTTGAAACTGTAAAGTAAATTTTTGATAAATTTTTTGTCAAGAAACTCATTTAAAACTATAAAATAGAAGATCTTTTGGGTGATCTGAAGAGAAGATAGAGCATCCTGCAGCTGAATCCTAGGATCTTCATTCAGATATACTTTCCTAAATACGAGATCCTGAATGTCAAAAGCTGCCTTTTTTGCCTTATCTGTAGCAAAAGCATCACCACTCTTTTTATATGTCTCATGAACTATATTGGAACTCAAAAATAATTCCTTTTTCTCCAAAAATTCCTTGTAAAAAACAAATTTTATCCTGATATCTGAGAAATATACTTTCTCGCCACAAAGTATTTTGAAAATCATTTTTTCAACGCCAGAGCTTTCTTCATTGAGAATAACTTTGTAGGCCTTTCGAAGTCGATCCGAATTGTAAAAGTCCTTGCTAAACAGCTTTTTTAGTACATCCAGCCTCAAGCCATTTTCAAGATAGCTCTCAAGACTAGGAATGTACTTGAAAATTGTTTTTTTCTTAATCTTTTGAAGAAATTTGAATTCCTCCGTAAATTCAGGATGCAAAGCAAGAAATCTATCCATTTGTATAAGGGCAAATTTAGCAGAAGGAGAAAATTCTCATTGGATTAAACGAAAATGAAAGTAACCAATGCTTAATCTAAAAATTAAAAGAAAGAGACAGATGTTATTTTAAAACAAAATCGTTTATTAACAGAGTATCATTCTTGACTCAGACTAAAAGTATTTGCTTTAGACTATCAGAGAACAATACAGAGTAGCAAATCTAAAAAGCTGGCATTAAAAAGAAAATAAACGGTATAAAATTGAAAAGGTTTAAACTTAGCATATAAAACTACCTGTATGCAATGATAGCATCAAGCATGTATATACTATAAGGTTCATTTCCAGTAGCTCATCTTGCATATATTTTACCTATTCTAATATCATACTAAGATTTTGATAAAACATGATAAATTTACAACTGTAAAGAGAGATTCTACCTTTTCATGTTCGTCTCAGCCTCTTTCAAATCGTTAAACTTGTCCAAGCTAATGTTCTTAAAATTTTTCAAACACTCCTCTACTCTCTGCTTGTTCCTTTTGAGCTCCTTTTTATACTTTTGCTTCAAATTATTTCTTGGCCTATCAGGGAAAAAAACATTCATCATTGAGAAGTCACAGCCGCAGCACTCCAGCGACCTATAGAACATCTCGTTTTCTTCAGATGACCACTTTTTCCTCATTCCTTTGTTTTTCATGTATGTGTAGGATGTCACATGATCGTCTTCTACCGCATTGTTTGAATCTGCATTCAAAATTATTTTGTCATCTACAACTTGCAGCATGTTTTTTCTCTTTTCTACCTTCTTTACCTCTGGTTTAGCAAAGTTTTTATTGTCTAAAAAGTATTTCAGCGTTTTTGACTTTGGAACTTCATCTTTCATGGACTACTTTTTTACAATGTTTTTATTGGGATTTTTTTTGGAATCTTTTTTATTGGTTTTCATAACAAAATTATTGACAAAGGAGTAGAATGTTTTTGTTTTCAACAGCTAAGGTGAAGCCAGGCAAAAAGTATTACAAAAATTGTAAGAGTTGTTCTATTAGAGAATAATTGAGCCCTGCTCTTGGATTAAATTCAAATTTAATTTTAATTTCTGATTTGATTTATGGTAAAAACAGCTAGTCTGAGATTTCATGTCTATAAATATAACTAATAAAGGCAAAAGCACAATCCTGTGATATTTTATATTTTTTCTTGTTTTGAGAATGTTTTCTTCAAAAAAGCGGCAATTATTTAATTAAAAAATTGGCAACAATTTTAAAATACAAGAACAAAACTTCTTAGTGTTGCATAAGTGTTTCTTAACAAAAATTCAAGAAACAGTAATTTTACAATTCTTGTTTCAAAAACTGTTCGCTATCACAGGTTCTACCTTATTTTTACAACAATCTAAGCAGAGCCCGAACTAGTTTTTTGTTGCAAATCCCAGATGATGAGAACCCTTATTTTTTTATCTACAGCCTCTGAATACTGTCACATGCATTTCATCCATCCTTGAGTTTTATCTTCTTTGTTTTTAAAACTAAAATTTTTTTCCCTTATATGTCTACTAAAGAATACAAGGAAGCCATAGGTCTGGCCCACTATTATGATATAGCAGAAAGATACGATGACATGGCAGCCGAGATGACCAAGGCCATCAAGATTATCGCAAGCGAGAAGCAGGAGCTCAGTGTGTCGGCCAGAAACTCCTTTTCGCTGGCTTTCAAAAATCTGGTGAGCTCGAGAAGAAGCAGTTGGAGAGTTCTTTATGCAGAAAAACAGAAAATCGAAGAGAAATCACCAAATGAGCCCCACGGCATAGACAGCATCTTAAATAAAGTAGAAAAGGAGCTTCTCGGGTACTGTGATGATGTCTTAGAAATAATCGATAAATATATTCTAACTGACAGTGACAACCATTCTTTATCTCATAATGTATTTTTCCTAAAAATGAAAGGAGACTATTATAGATACAAGGCGGAGATTCTCCACGGAGAGGAGGAAAAGGAGGTCTCTCAGCTAGCTCTTGAAAGCTACAAAAAGGCAAAGACACAGGCCGAGGGGCTGAATCTGACAGATCCGATTCGTCTTGGGCTGTACCTCAACTTCTCCGTATTTCAATACGAGATTCTAGATAATCTTGAGGAAGCATGTAAAATAGCAAGGAACGCATTTGATTCGGCAATTGTCGAGCTTGACACACTAACAGAGGACTATTACAAGGACTCGACTCTTATTATGCAGCTTTTAAGAGATAATTTAACCTTATGGACTTCCAGAGTCGACCCAAATAACAACAACATTAACAATAGTAACAATGCTAATCACCTGCGGGAAGATAACAATTCCGAACTTCTATGAAATGAATAAATTTCTTTAATTCTTCATATTTTGATCAGTTGTTGCCTTTGAATGATTGTCTCGAATTTTCTCAGTTGGAAAACTATAAATTTTGTTTCTCAGTTGGCCTGTTGCAAATTTTGTATTCTCTTGAATAGGATTTGATGTTTGAGGATTGCCTGTTAAAAATGAATAAACTGTGCTCCTAAAGTTATTTTATTGTTTTTTGGATTTCACCAATATTTGATTGTTTTTTTAATATTTCAATCAAAAAGAGAGAAGTTGAATGTTAGTTTGACGAGTGAAAATAGTCTTATCTTATTTATTAACAATCAGATAATATAGCAATGCAAGGCTGACTATCTTTACAACTAAAAATTGACTTCTCAGATCTTTTGTTGTTTTACGATCAAACACAAAATTATTCGCTAAAACATTTATACAAACTTTGACTATCTGCTGATGCAGAATAATACTTTTGATTTATCCAATTTTACAATAATTATAGCATATTAGATGTAAAACATCAGATTTGATGGATAAAAATTTCAAGTTTCAAGTTTTTATTTGTTTTATGCTTTTTGTAGCAGAATACTATTTCTAGACCAATTGGTTGGGCGATTCTTCTGCTTAACTGAAATCATAAATTGATTATTTTTTAGCTTATACATTTTGATTGGTTCTTTCAAAACTTTTACTTGCCCCTTAAAAATGAAATATTTAAACCTCAACTTTTTTTTGCTCCTTAATGGACAAAGCTGAGGAGCAAAAACTAGCACACTCAGTTGAATATCATCCTAAGCTGCAGAAGGCTTCAGAGCTACACACCAGACAGCTCAACCAGCAAAACCAGCTAGTAAGCTGTGCACTTTCATGCATCGGGTCTATCTTCATAGGCTCAGGCATTGTTTTGATCACACAGGGAATATTAACAAGAAGCGGTGGCAATCCTGGCTTTTTTATTTACAGTTTCCTGCTAACAGTCAAAGTACTTTTTATCATTCTCTGCCAAATCTTTTATTCAAGTGCTCTGATGATTGCAGAAATCTTGATCAGAGAGCATAATCCCGAGGGCATTTTCTTCCTGTCGATCTTGCGCAAGTTTATCCCCAAGCTGTCTTGGATAGCATCTCTTGCTAGTTTATATTTTATTCCTTCATGCTATGACCTAGCTGTTTCTCAGGACATTTATAATGCCTTTACTGACACCAACAAAGGAGACACAAAAAAAGGGAACGACGAAAAAGAGGGCATTGATAGAAGACTTATCTTTAGCATCCTGTGCTTTATTCTCACTTTTTTCTTTAGGGACATTATAATATTTGGCCTGAACTTCAATGTTCACTACAAATATTATGTTAATCGCATAAACCTTAACATAGAAAAAATAAGCCTGCTTAAGCTGATTAATGAAAAAATTAATGCTGGCTATGGCGAGAGCATAGATACAATCTGTGACAGGCTTGTGAAGCAAATCTCTACGAACGGATCCACCATAACCCTTTTTGACCTGCTTGAGTACTTCGATCAAGCTTCAGCTGAGAAGATTATGGAGTTCTGCAAGTCTGAAGAGGATGACAAGGAAATATCAGGTGAAGACATAAGAGGATTCTATTTTCAGACTTTGTTGGAGCAAAATCAAATATCAAAAAGCTTAGACCAAAACGACACCTCAGTTAATGAGTCTAAAACAATCCTAGACATTATCTTTATTCCGACAGCTTGTGTCTACTTTATAAAAAACATAAACATTTTTGATTCTGATAAGCTGTTTGATTACAAGCTTATTGGCGCACTGATATTCTCCACAAGCTACACGTCCTCAGAGGCCATCAAACAGTTTATTTTATCTTTTCATTTTGTTTTCCTGGTCAGACCTTATGAGGTAGACGATGTTATCATTTTGGAAGACAAAGAATATAAGGTACAGGAAATCAATATACTGACCACTGTTCTTTCGAGAAACTTGAAATCTACTGTGTTTCCAAACACATGGATAGCATCCAAGCCCGTTACAAATTTGAGGCTGAAAAGAGTTTGGGATGAAAAGTACACTTACAAATTCAACATTGACAAGTTTGAAGCCAAGAAAGACGACTTTTTGTCTAAGCTTACGCTTTTACTCAAAAAGCATCCTTCAGAATACAGGAAAAAGCCCTTTTTTATGGACATTTCAATTATTGAGAAGGATAAGATCACTGCAACTTTGGTGGTTGGATTCAACCTGGACACTGGAGACTTAAACATTATCAGAGAAAGAAAAAACAAGTTTTTATTCAGGCTGAATCAGGTTTTCAGGGAAAGTGAACTGCTGCCATTCGTCGAATAAAATTTTATTTATCATTTTGATCTTGTAAAATATTTGTTGAACTTTAAAAAAGATATTAATTATGTTTTATTTTGCTAATCCTGTAGAAAAACATTTTAGACAAATAAAAAGTCTTAAACTTTAATTATACCATTTTAAAACTACCAATAAACATTCTAGAATATCTAAATTAACAGCAAATAAAAATATAAGATTTATTTTTACAGTAGTATCTTAAATCCGTTGAGTTATTGCATATTCGTCATAAAGGTACAATTCATCATATTCACTTATGTCATACAAATTTTCAAGTGCCTCAACCCTGAAATCATCAGTTTGATCAAAAGAATCTGATGGTTTAGAACGGCTAAAAAAACTCAAGGTAAATTTGAAAAAACTACAAATCTGATAGACAAGGCTTTTGCCTAAACTGGTCAAAGCAGTGGGAACTAGTCTCAATCCCACTTTAAACTGCTCGAAATGCCATAAAAATAACCGAAATTTCATAGAAGTATTTTTAAACTTGAAAAGTACTTGTGTAATGTTGCTTCTTGTTATTATGTGCAATCTCAACGGACTACAGTCTCCGCAATTCTCTTCGTTATATTTTGTGATCTGGTAATGATTTATACTGTCTCTAGGCCGAAAAGCATCTTTTTTTGAGACTAGAAACATACGGAATGGCAGACAAACGTTATATTCTTTTTGTGCCCCTGAAATCTCAAATACAGGATCACATAGCGGGCCATAGGCGCTAAATCCTAAAGCAACAGAGCTAGAATAGTTTAGGAAGATAGTAAGTGGGGACGATATAAAGTTAAAGCGTATTGGCAGCTTCGACAATATCACAAAAATTTCGTTTTCAGTAACTAAAAGATTGGTGCTTAGGCTACAATTCAGGTTAATATAGTATTTAGGCCCTAACCTGTGACTGTAGATAGACACTAGCCCCTCAATTATTTCTAGAAACGGAATGCTTGTAAATCTGAAAGGACTGGTGTCTTGATCTTGTATTTTAAACATATTCATAATAAAAGTAATATTTGATGTGTTTATTTTCAACCGTTTTTGAACTTCATCATCAGTTTCATATTGGCTAGTTTTGTAATAATGCACACCAGTCCCAATGGAAAAACTAATTGGATAGTCCTTGAAATTTTCTTTGAGCGCTACATTTTCCAGCTTTTTGGAAAACCTCAAAATTTCTTTTCTGTCTCCATCACCATACATTTTTTCTAAGATCTGGCTATTTTTTAGAGCAACATCGGGCCTGTTCTGCATAGTTGGAAGCTCCAAGTATAAAAGATCGTAAACTAGCGGATTTTTGGTTTTAATCGACAAGTTTTTGTATGTAAACAGCATCCTTTGATCCTCATAGATTATAAAGTTATTGCTGAACAGGAAAAACTCAGATTTAATATCAAAATCTAAGGAAATTTTTATGCTGTCAGGAAGATGCTCGATCGGAAAAAGAACAAGAATCGAGGGTATTTTTCTAATAACCATTTCATTGATATGATCACTGTACAGATTAAAATAGAAGTTCACAAATGTTTTCAAATCATCTCCCTCGTAAGTATGGCTCAAATGCTCTATGTGTAAAAAATTTTCATCTCTAAATTCAAGATTCGTTTTCTTCTGAACAACCGCTATACATTCGGTATAGAAAGATAAGTAGCTAGCAAATCGTCTGATTTGTTGTGCTGCGTTCTTTATGTCCTCCAGACAACCCTCTTTTTGATTCACAAGTGTATTGTCTACCTTAAAACGGGCTGTAAATTTTTTTAAATTATCAGGAATGGCCATTTCTAGCTTAAATCTCATTTGAAGTTCATTAAGTCTGAAAGAATTTGAAATGGCCAAGTGAATGAAGTCTTTTGAGTTTGAAAACTTTTGATTTTGGCAGGCTTGTGTGAAAATAAGTTCGTAAGATTTTGGAACGGAGATTTTGAATCCTTCTGTCAGCTGAGCACATTTTCTAGGAATGTCCAAAGATGCTTCAAAGACCAATTTGTTGCTGCTTTGGTCTTCTTTTGCGCTTAATTTAACATTGAAAGAGTCACGAATAATTCTTGATGCCAAAATTTTCTTTATCAAGGGATAATTCAAAAGCTTTGGAGATGTACTTTTTCGGGAAATATTATTTTTTATGGCCAAATAAGCCAAAGGATAACTTGCTAAGGTTGTGAAATTGTTTTTAGGGGCAATAGCAGAGTCAGAGCAGAATAAATTAAAGCTTAACTTCATTGGTCTGTCAATATACATGTGAATACCATCATGAAATTTTTTTATACAAAATTTTGCTCTTTCCAATGAAATGCATGTGGCTGATTTTTTGTCAAAAAATACTATTGGATCAATGCTAAAGGTCAAAAAAAGAATCAAAGGCCCAAATTTTGGCTCAGAGGACTTGGAGCTGGAAAATTTGAATCCTTGGATGAATGAGTTTTTGTTCGAAAAAAACTCGATAGACAAATCTACAAAAGGGGATATATTTTGACTAACTAATTGATCGAACATTAGATTATTCATCAAAAACTTAGACAAAAACGCCCTGCTACAAGCTCTCTGCCTTCTTATGAAGTTGTCCAAGTTTAGCTGATGGGTGATCACAATCTTAGTCAACCTGCGATTAAATATTGAAACAGTAAAAACTACTGATTTAATATTTTTGATATCATTGAAAATATCAACATTCAAATCACGAAAATGAGCCATAATATCTTCTAAATTCAAATAAAACAGCTCATTTCGTGCAATATTCTTGCCAAATTGGAAGCCAAATCTGCAATTTGTAAACTGTACTTTCATGTTTCCCACGCTTTTTTTATATTCAGGAGCATTTGTTGAGTTTTGGAAAAATGCATTGCATTTGACAGAAAGATCAAAGTTAAAATCAAAGTTAAAAGCACTGAACAAAGAGTTTTTTTGATTTTTGGTTCTTGCGTTTGATAGTATTTTTATAGATCCATCGTTCTCAAAAACAGCTCTGTTGTCATTGTGAACTTCAGGTGCCAGGTTCTGAACATCCTGAGACTTTGTATAGAAATTCTTATACATTTTATAGATATTCGATCTATACAGCAAGCTGACTTCCTCGTTTATTATTAAACACAATCCGTTGAAAAACTTGTCTTGGTTCAGTATTTTGAGTTGAAGCAAGGATGATGCCCCTTGGTCCAAGTTAAAAACAATTTTCTTGATTGGAACGATAGTAAAGTGGAGAACAGGGAAATTTTTTACAATGTTTTGATGGAAAACAAAGGATTTTGCGGCAGTCGAATCGTCAGAATTGAAAAAAGGCTGTATTCTGATTTGAATCATGCAGACTTTGGCACCAAATGCTGAAACAAGCAATTTGAGAGTCTCGTCTTTCAAAATCTGGTAGCAGAGCATAAAGCATACCATTTCAAATCTGGTCAGATCCGCAAAAAGCATGTGGTTTAGTGTTTTTTCAGTCACCGGGCTCAAACAAACAAATTTGTAATTTTGAGGCCAGAGTGGCTCATTCGCTGGCTTAGAAAAGGGAAATGTTATAGAGAAATCGTTCTTAAGCCTTGGAATCTTGCCAACATCAAGGATTGAAGAAAACGATTCTATTTTTATTTTCAAATTTCCATTCTTGAAAAAATATAGCAAAGATTCTATGACCAATGAGCTGTCTTCAATGTTGGGTATCAGAGCAACCAGCAACCAGTCTTTTTTGTTGATTATAAACTTCTTTATGATGATAAAACTGTTGAACGGGCTTATAAACTTTATCTTCCTGCTTTCTACGTTTATGTTTATGTTATTTACATAAATGGATTTTATCAGGCTGTTTCCTTTTATTTCAACTTCATAGTAGTCCTTTTGAACTAAATCAGAATGGTTTGCATCCTGTTGCTCTGGAGGTGTTAGTCCATTGTTTATAGCTTCCTGTCTCAGCTCAGCAAGCGAGTACTTGACTTTTTTTACTCCAAATGACCTAAAGACACTCTTTTTAAAGAGTCCATTTACATTTTCACATATGTCGTCCGTAAGTTTCAATTCTCCTGGTTTCTCCTTGACAAGAATGTCCTTGTAAAATCTCGATGGATCAAAAGTGTATACTGTTTTATTGATAGAAAATGCCAGAGGTGCCATGAGGAATCTGAGGTTAAGATACATTTTAAGGTTAAATTCAAGCTTTCTCTTTCCTATCAGATTGGAAAATTTACTGAAGTCGCAACTGTCAAATTCTACAAACCCTTCAAAATTCATGCTGACATGCTTGCGTGCTCTTATGCTGGATATGTGGAACTGCACTACTAAATTTTTCAAATCCTCTAGGCTGCTCTGTTTTTCAAATCCAATGCTTGCCTTTATCTCACTTATATCAAAGTTCAGCGGGCAGTCCTCGTAGGTTTTGACGGAAAATTTTATTTTCGGTCCTTTCAGCGGATCAAAATCTATGTTGTCTATCATGAAGCCATTGTTTTTCAAGCGGATTACCCAGTACAATGTATGAGTCAGCCTGACAAGTATCATGAAGATAAATAGAAACAGCAGGATAGCAACAATGTGTCTCTTTTGATTGTAGAGCTTTCTCCTTATTGTCATAAAGGGGCGTTGGAAATTTGGTTTAAAAGCTAATATCCAAACAGCCAATTGAAATTACAAGCAAAATTTTTAAAACACATTTTTTACAAAAAAGCCAAAATTTGGCAAGGAGTATAAAAGATGAGCTGGCTTAGCGTATCCATAAAAACATATCAGAATAACTGTGCATGCTAGTCTTGATATTAACAAAATAAGGCATTTTTGATGTCACACGAAAATTCTGAGATTGTTTATTTATACTTTTATGTTAAAAAATTGCCATACAAAAGTGTATGGCAAAACCATAAATTTCTCAAATTATTTTGCTACAATAACAAAATACATCAGAAGAGTTATTTGTTTTAATGTATCTTTAGTCTGTTTTTGACACTCTAAAGCAAGGAGTAAAGAAGAAAGATGCTTTTTTGAGCTTGGAAGCTTAGGCTGATGGTAAATTTGTTTATTTTTTATACTTGTTTAGATTTAATTTTGTGAAAAACTCAATAAACTCTGAGTCTTTGATAGGAAAAATGTCATTCGCAAAGGCATCATTCTTAAAACTCTCAGACTTTTTGCTCCTAATAGTTGATATCGTTCCAGAACATCCCATCTCATCGTATATGGTAATCTTGTTAAACATGTAAGAGCATTCTGTCCCTAAAAGATCTGAAAACAGGGTGAATGTCTTGGTGCTCAAAATTTTCATTTTATCAATTTCTTGATAAATTATGGATTCCAGAAGAGTTTTTCGCAATTTTACCATGGAAACAGCACAGGCTATTTTGCCTGAATCAATAAATTGCCGCAAACGTGTTTCAACTAGTGTGATCTCACTTTTTATTTCATTTTTGAATTCTTTTACAGAATCCTTGAGCTGAAGAGCTGAGATTATCATAGGATCGCTCCAAATGTATGACATGTTATGGTTTTGGATGTTTTTTACATCCAAAGTTTCGTAAATTTTCAGAACATTTGAATGAAACATAAAATATCTGTTCAAAAAGAGATATATAAGTTGAATCTCATAATTACTGCTTTTTTCATCAGTGTTTTCTGTTGGTGAGGCACCATTTTCTGTGATATCTGTGAGGCTAGAAATTTGACAGGATAAACTTTTTTCAAAATGCAAATAAGCAAGATAAAAGGCCAAAATTAAATATTTTTCTGATCTAGAAGAAATCAAAAGCGCCAAAACTATTTTCAGATTCAAGAAATTAAAACTTGAAATAAAGATTGGCCAGAACCTCTCTAATAAATCTTTGCTATACCCGTTTTTTAAATATCTGATTAGAATCTCTTGTGATTCACTGCACTTCGCCAACTTTATAAACTCGTCAATATCATCAGAAGTCATGTCTTTAGAGAGATAAATATCCAATAGCTTTCCCATTTCCTGAAAAGAGAAAGAGTTTTGCAAAATCAGCCTAAATGATTCAATATTTTTATCCCTTAACGACAGGTACCACTGATAATTTAAGCTTGGATTAGACAAGTCCAAATCAATGCCAAGCCTAAGTGCTAAGTCATACAAAGAAAAGTCGTCAAAGTCTCGTATCAAAGCTTCAATTTCATTCTTTATCTCTAATGCGTTATTGTCTTTGCTTTCAGCTGTGCTAATAGATGTGTTTGCCAAAATATCGTTTATGTTGCCATTCTCACCATCAGTTTTTATGTTTTTTTGACTTTCTAAGGTGCTGTTTACACTCTTGCCGTGCTTTTTTATCATAATAGCCTTTCTAAGGCATTTTTCAATGAAGCTATTCCCTGTGAATCTATCCGCTAAGTCCTTTACTTCATCATAGCTAAAGTCCTCAGAATTTATCATTTGGTAAAGCATGTGCGGGTCAATGTTCTTGCTCTTCTTCAGCTGTGCCAGCAATATTCTTTTATTCTCCTTTAGATCATAGTACAACAGGAATGTCAGATACTGAGGATGGTCCTTGTACAATTCAAATGCCAATTTTTTGGATTTCACAAAGTCATCCGAAAAAAATGCTCTGATGAACGAAGACTGTGTGTCAGTAAGCTTAGAGATGAGCATATCTATGTAGCTCCTTGTGTTAAACCGCATGAAGGGTCTGCAGTAAAAATTTTAGAAATTGCTGCTCATTCCCAGCTCAAATCCCGGTGTAAATGGCAGCACAGCGAAATAAGTCTCTTCAAATATTTTGTCCTTTAAATGGCTGTAAAGAATTCATCACAGGACTTCAAAATAAAAAAGGAGTTTATAGACTTGCAGCTGGAATTAAAGAAGTTCATGGAGGAGACGGAGGTGTTTGCACTGAAAGACATACTGAAGGATCCTCTTCTGGTTCATTCTATCGAGAATTATGTTGATGCATACAAAGAGTTTGAAGAAACCAAGCGCATAAAGAAGGTTTTAAAGAGACTTCTTCGACTGAAGAAGAAGAATGTAAATCTTGGAGACATTTTGGAGAAGATGGAGCCAGCACCGAAGGGAGAGGCTGATGATCATAAAATACACTTTTCCGAGACAGATCTAAAAAATAACTACTTCAAACTGAGGCAGCCCGTCGTAGTTCAAAAGCCCTCGAGAGACAGGATGCTGCAGCTTTTTAAAAGCCACATGAAGAAGGTAGAATGCTTTAAGAAGATCAGCATTAAGTCTCCAGTATGCACCAGGAATTACACTATTTCATCTTCTCACTCTCATTTGATAAAAAAGATAGAGAAATCCAATGACTATGGCCTTGCGGTGCAGCACCCGACTGGCAGAATGAACAATGAAATAACCTCAAATATGTCCTTCAGGAATGGTGTGCTGAGGAATCCTTCTAGCCAGGAGAAGAATGTTAAGACACCAAATGTTGTGAAAGCCAATAGATCTCCTGTCCAGGCATCGTCTGATCGCAACCCTCATGAAGCCCTTCTTTCCCAGCAGAGCCAAGACAATTATCCGGCCCAACAGCCTTCGGATGAATCTCCTAATGATAATCCTAGTAAATAAAATAGTACATCTATTGTACTAGATATGTGTGTGCCATAGTTTTATTAAAAATGAATATCATTTTTTTTGATTATTCAGACATTTATTCAAATATTTGATTTCATCTAAGTAAAGATCTATGAATAAAATGCAAAATTGTACAATACTTTTTGTGGTTTTTTCTGTTCCAGCTCATTTCAAAAACATTGTTCAAAGAATCTTTCCTGTAATAACTTTATGCTTTAAAACCACTTGAAAAATCTGATTTGCTTTTTTCTAATAATTGCTCAATCTCAGATCAAAATTCCATTTTTCCACAGAAATTGGACCAAAAAGTTTCTTAAAAACTCATTGGCTACCGAAATTTTCTATTGGACCAAAATTGAGCAGAATACCCCTTTAAGATATTTAAAAAGTGCAAACTGGCAGACTATGAATCGCAACGATAATAGAGTCAAAAGCAATATAGCTTCAGAAACGAATTTAGCAAAGAATCCTGAAGACGTTATGCTTGGAGAGATCAGTCCGGAAGTATTCAATTCTGAAACAAGCTGTGACTACGAAGAAACTTCACAAAATCCTGAAAATGACAGATTTAGGGATGGCTACATTGGCCTTGATGACTACAGAGAAAACATCTCAATTGGTGATTATATAATTGTCAAGGAGCTCGGGACAGGAAGCAGTGCTAAGGTTGTGCTGGCTTTCAATAAAGTTACGGAAAGAAAGGTTGCCATCAAAATCATGAAGAGAAATGGGATCTCACAAGATGAGAAGAAAGTCTCGTGCAAAAGCATCCAAAAGTTAGAAGACAAAAAGAAAGACGATGTTATGCCTGGGTTCAACGATCTAAGAATATTCAGGGAGGTTATAATCTCTTCTCTTGTGGACAATCCTCATATTGTGAAATTATTGGATTTTTTGTATTCAAGCAAAAATTTTTTCTTGGTTTTTGAGTATGTCAAAGGCCATCAGCTTTACGATGTTGTTCTAAAAAACACAAGAATACCCGAGGAGAGAGCCAGAAAATACTTCAGGCAGATAGTTTCTGCTGTAGACTATCTTCACAAAAATTCCATTGTCCATCGCGATTTGAAAATTGAAAATATTGTGATTGATCACAACGATAACGTCAAAATAATAGATTTTGGCCTGTCAAACTTTTTTGACAACACAAGTTTATTACAGACTTTTTGTGGAAGCTTGTACTTTGCGGCTCCTGAACTGCTTATGGGAATGCAATACAACGGGCCTGAAGTCGATGTTTGGAGCCTTGGCGTGATTCTGTATGTGATGCTGTGCGGCAAGGTTCCATTTGACGATGAGAGTGTAAAGGAGCTGCAGAGCAAGATCAAAGAAGCCAACCTTGTGTTTGACGTGAATATATCAGAAGACGGGAAAGATCTGATATCAAAAATGGTTGTTCCCCTGATTCAGGATAGATTTTCACTGGCACAGGTAATAAAGTCCAAGTGGATTAACCACGGGTACACTTCTCGTATCGAAAACTTCCTGAGTAAAAGATTTCCGTTAGCCAAGATAAACGAAGAATATCTTCTGGCCCTGTCTACAGTCTTGAAGTTCCAATTTCCAAATGCCAAAGACCAGTTGGAGAGCTTTTACATCAACTGCAATCAGGAAAATGGAAGAATAGACTCGATTTACTGGATAAAAAATCCAGTGGTCTCCTTATACTACCTTCTTTCTGAAAATGTTGGGTCCTACAGCAAGGGAAATGCTGCCTCTCTCACGTACAAAATTCCAAAGTCCCTGACTAAATTCAATATCTATAATTCATTTTCTGACATACACCCCCATGACTATCACGAGGCACTCCACAATTTCGTAAAACTGGTCTTTGCAAATGATCCCAAAAATATACCTATAAAATACTTTATCAAAAGCGTATTCAAAGAATCAGACACGTTTTTTGAAGACACTGAAAGCAGATCTGTAAATTACAAGCCTTTGATCAAGCCTTCGTACTTTAAGGGCATCTTCCAGGGAATAAAGGTAAAGCACATAGGATCCCACAATGCCCTGAAAAAGATTATTTTGGATATTTTCAAGAAGAATGCTGTGAGCTACGAAGCGGAGGAGAAAGGGTATTTCTGTTCCTTCTACTACAACAATAATGAATGCTACTTCAAAGTCTCTCTGTACTACAATGTCATTTTCTCAGAATACTATCTCGTTCTTAAGTGCCTGAACAGCCAAAAGGAGCCTTTCAGGATTATCTACGATTCAATACAGAACTCATTAAAGTATAGAACCTAGTAATGCCCAAAATAAAACTTTTTACCTGAAATTTCTCTTTTCTTCAAAAAAAGCTATTTTAAAATTCTATAAAAATTTCTAGCCACAAATTATATGCTTATTTTCCCAAAAAGAAGTCTAAAGTTCCAAATTTACTTTGCTGATGCTACTGAAACTTCTAGAAAATTTTTATTATAAAATTGCAAGATATTTCTGCCCTGCTAATTTAACCTCTCACAGTTCATACTTTGGAGATTCATGCATTAGCAATATTTTAAATTAATTTCTTTTCAGAGTAATCATTTGCCCTGTCCTGAAGCTTCAGGATGGTTGTGTCTTCTAACTTAAATCGTTTATAGCAAGCAAAACTTGTTTTTTGAAGACTTGAAAATTATAATTTTTCAGTCAAAAGAGTCAAAACTCATCTCTACAACTTGTTAACATTTACCAGATAGTTTATCTTCACCAGACTAGTTAGATTTAGATTTATTACATGATATTGTTGTAATTGGTTATTAAGATGTATCAGCTAAAATATCAGTAATCATAACCAACAATTTCTCGAAAAAACTGTCTAATATTAAAATCTGAAAAAATTTAAGCATTTAGAAATTGCTAAAACTTGCAAGTTGCAATTTTTTTGTTTCATTTTAAGAACTCAAAATTATGTTTTGGCGGAAAATATTTTTAAAATATTTTCTATTATGACACAATGTTTCATAGTTTTGTTTGAAAAAATAACAAACAGTGGGAAAACACATGATTTTGATAATTTTACTGCTGATAAAATGCCATTGCTCAATTGATATGGCGCAAAGCATGTTCAACATTATAAATAGCTACAGGCTAGGAAATGATCTTAAGCAACTAAAAATCATCACAAACTTGGACTCTGTGGCTAAGGAACAAGCATTACACATGTGTGAAAACAGGAATCTGACCCACGACAATCCCATCGGCGGAATAGAAACGCGAGCCAAAAGGTATGGCTACACTGGCACGAAGATCAAAGAGAATATTGCTAAGACAAAAAACAAAGACATAGAAGAGGTGGCTAAGACATGGATGACCAGTGAAAAGCACAGAAAGAACATTTTAGGAAACTTTGCTTACAGTGGGGTGGGAACCTGCTTAGACAAGGATGGGAATAGATACTGGGTTCAGGTATTCGGCACTGAAAAAAAATCAAAGCAGGAAAATGAAGTTTACAGCGATGCGGAGTCAGATACACATTCATCAACCAAGTCCAAAGATTCAGACACTAACGAAAATCCGAACATGGAGACTGAGTCAGCATCCTCAAAAGAGAAAAGAAAGATGCCACCTATTACTATTAAAGGCGATATGTTTAGATCAGCTCATAGCACAGAAATAAAAACAGTAGATATTTTAAGCAAACTTTTACAGGAAAAGAGCCCAGAATGCCTGCCTGTTTTTCAGTCCTTGGCACACCCCAACAAAAAGACTAAAAGCTCTTTTAGCCCATTCCAGGAAAGTGTAAGCACTGAGATCAGAACATCTTACATTCCTATTTCGTCAACTATTTATAAAACTTATACAAAAACAATATTCAATGACATTACAAGAGTGTTGTCCTCAAAGGAAGAAAAGAAGCATCCCCAAACAGTATTTATGGTTTTGCCTTTTCCCCAGTCTATGGTATCTGTTCCAGTTGCCAGTAAACCTGAAAAATCGACAAGTGAACCACCTAAAAGAACCGACTCAGTTGTTTCTAGAAGCCAATACAGCACAGTGAGTATATCTACTGTTTATGTAACTGTTAAGGACGAACCTAAGACAATGCCAGTCAGTTCAGTAAAAACAATATCTGTGACCGAAACTGTAAGACCGTCCACAACTTATGTTAGCCAATCCAAAACAGTGACAGTAACGGTATCAAAAGAGCAATCTGTAAGGTCTTTGGAAAAAACAGTCACTGTTACAGTGTCGAGTGAACAGACAGTGTCTGTAACATCTTCTTTCAAAAATACGGTGACAATAACATCAAGCTCCCAGGTTCCGATTACCACGACAATAAACATAGAAAAAGTGGTTACAGTCAGGTTAAAGCCTATGGCCAGGAAAAAAAGCCCATCAACAGAATCCTACAGCCATCCGAACAGTGCATACAGGGACAGTAACCAAAGAATGGATCTGGCACCTCAGGAAGACGAGGACTACCAAGATTCAGAGCCTTCAAGTGGTGAAAACGTACCTGAAGAAAATTCCAGTCAGCCAGAGATTTTGCTCAGGCCAAAAAGTCCAAGGAAAAGAAGCACCTTGAAGCGCCCAAGGATTAAATTAATTGCAATTCCCGAGAAAAACACACGTCGGACTCCTAAAAAAACAGGATTTTCTCAATCAAAAAAACCGAAAATAGAAATGTACGAAACTGTGCCTTACACCAAGCAATATTCTGCCCCAAAAAAGTCTAAAAATAAGAACGCACGAGCAGATAGGCAATATTTTATAGAAAATGCAATGTCGAGCAGTCCTGATTATACAGAAAATGAAAACAATAGTTTTTTAAATAATCCTTGCGGTACAAGAGACAATCCTTGCATAAGACAAGTGTTTGTAAGAGAGTGAAACTTGAGAAAGCCTAAAAACACACGATTTAGGAGCTTCAATATCCAATTAAATTGAATATTATTTTCAATCTTTTGGTTTAGATAGATTCAATATGATTCAAAGACTAGGTAAAAAGACTGTAAAGTTATTTAGCAAATAAAAAAAGAACAGTGCTGGATTAACTATAAACAGCAATCTGGTTGAATAAATACCCCTACGCTATTTTCAAAGGTCAACACTTTGAACTAAAACTAGTCGTAAAATACAGAATGTCAGAGAAAAATTTTACTTACAAAGTCTTGCAACAATAAAAACCAATTGAATCTCTAATTATGCATTAAAAAGCCCAATTTACTCCCTAACATGACTTTTTTCTTGAATTTACAAAATCAGTTGATATTAAAGCAATCCCTGGCATATTTTATAATAGATTTTTATTGCATTAAAATTAGCTTCCACGTCTCTTAAAGTAGAAATACTCGCAATTACTCTTCTTTGTTAGGCTTATCTTAGCCAGTCTCTTCTGTTAAAAATTTTATGAAAATTTTTAACCCTCATGAATAGCCAGATAGAAGCACCATTTTCCTCTCAAAAAAAGCAGGAGGTGAGACAGAAGTTAGCTACTGTTCTCAAAACACAGAAGGAAGACCTTGACAAGCGTGTGGAGAGCAACAAGCTGTACGCCAAAATGATGACTGAGAAGATTTTGAAAGAAATAAAAAAAGAGATGAATGAGGAGCAGGAGAAGTTGGACAATCCTGAGGAGTTTTATGTCAAGCCAGAGAGCCAGTTTTTCGTTGCAATCCAGCTGAGGAGTCAGGTAAACATAGCCCCACGCCCCAAGAAAACATTGTCTCTTCTTAGACTTAAGCAAATCAACAACTGCGTGATTCTTAGGAACAATCTGAGTATTAAGAATATGCTGCAGAATGCCAAAGATTACATTGCCTTTGGAACAATCTCCTATGAACTTTTGAGAAAGCTTGTTTATTTGAGAGGATATGGAAAGATCAATGGGAATAAGGTCAAGCTGACCAATGAGAACATTGAGAGCCATTTTGAAGGCAGGTTCAAGTGTATTGAGGAGCTATGTGATGTAATTTTCCACGGAAAGCCAGAATTAAGAGATGTTTTGAGATTTTTGTGTCCATTCAAGCTGAATCCCCCAAGAGGTGGGTTCCTCAACGGCCATAAAAAACGAAGCTTTGTTCAAGGAGGCTCAACCAACGATCATAAAGAATTGTTGGGAAACCTTTTAGAAAGAATGATTTGATTAAATTTAATATTTCATTTTAAAACTTATATGTTTAAAACTTTGTTGAAATCTTAGTGGCATTGGAATTTGTTCATGGATTGTTAGCAGACTTATTATATTGCATTTCTAATTTGTTTGAATTATCAAAAGACTTCTAAGATTTTTGTGTTAGCATTTTATTTTTAAGGTCAACACTAGGCTTGATTCAAATATTAGTAAAATAATTTTATTGACTCCTCTTTGATATTTCAAAGTGTAAAAATAAACAAAAAATTTTATTTTTTTTTTGAACCTTAACTATGTTGACAGAATTCTATACGACTAAATTGGCTAGCATGGCATATAGCTTCTGTACTTTACCCAGCAGCCTTTTACTTTGGTATTTTGAACAGTTGAATGTTCAGGTCTATGAGAGATTTTTCAAAGTTATTTTAGCTGAAATACCAAATAAAAAGACAAAATGGATAGACTATTGGTGTTTCGTAGGAAAAAAACCGCTAGAAGATGATGTTTATTTGATTGTGGCACACAACACGTTTATTTCAATTATACTGTTTTCAAGCGCAATAACGTTATTCTGGCACATTTTGAAACGATCTAGAATGAGATTTTATTTACGTGATGAAATCATCATAAATCCCAAAAAAATAATGATTTCATACTTATTTCTATTCCTGCCCTTAAAAAACATAGATTGTTCTCTAACGACAGCCTTTTCCTGTTTGCCATTTTTTGAAAATGATCTCTTCTTGTTTTTACTGATCACTTCTATCTTTTATACTTTCAAATACGTTGTTAAGAACATAAAAGATAGATCTCAAACTTTTGACAATGCTTACAAGGTGGCAGTCAATGTATTAGTATCCCTGAAGTTAACTGTAGTTATTTATTCTATATTTTCTGTGGCTTTTAACGTAATAGCTTTGCTGCCTGATCATCCCGCTTTAATTATTATGTCTATACTTTCGACAATGGCCATGTTTGCAGCTGAACTGTACGGCAAGAGAACAAGTACGTTTTCAATCATCCACTGCCTTAAAAATGCAGACAAATACATTTTTTTATTCGTATTTTTGAATATTTCAATGATTTTCTCTGTTGTCAGTGTCGCGTACTTGACAGGATGGGCATTGTTCTTTGAACCTATCTACAGCAGTTTTTGTCTCCTGGCAAATCTAATTTTAAAGAATGTTTTTAGCTTTGAATTACAGTTTAGCGCTGTTTTTTGCAAAATAGTCTTAGTTTATCTTTTTTTCAACTTCATTTCTTTCATTAGTCAGAGAAAGGGGATGATATGAAAATGGAATGTTCTAATATTTCAATCAGCTTGTTGATCTTCTATCACCATTCTTAGGTATTTAATCTATGTCCAGCATTGACAGACTATAGTCTGCCGTTATTTTCTGCTGTAAAGTAGTTGCTAATTAAAAATAGAACAAGGATTACTCAAAAAAATCATAAAATTTTTCACTTTTTAAATGAAGTCAAAAATTTCTAAAACAGGAATTGAAAGAACCATGCAATATAAATGCCATCAAAATACAGAGCAGCGTAAGATAGACACAGGAAATGTCAGTTTTCGACACCTGTCCTTTTTTTAAAGGGGTAATTCAATTACTCTTTTTTAATTAAAATAAAAATTCGCTTAATTTTTCAGAACCCCTATGGGTCTTATTATGCGTAGTTCATCACTAATGCATCCAATATTTATTATTAAGGCTATTAGCAAGACTTTTGGAGGCATTGTCATAGCTTTTAAATGGGCAGGTTTGAAATTAAAGGCCTTATTTTTCCTTAGTATGAAATTGCAGAGGCTTTGGTACTATGTTCAATTTGCATTCTCATTGGCACAAAAGACGTTTTTTAATTATATGTTTAGTTTTTTTAGGACTCCTGAGTCAAGCTCAACATCTTTTTGGAAAAGTATGCAAAATCAGGGATATTTTTTTGGATTCCATATAATTACTGTAACCTTCACAATTATTCTTTTGATGACTATCGCACTTTTGGTCACAAGGCATCAAAACAGGAATATGCATGAAATACTGCTTTCTCTGTGTCCGCCCCTGTCATTTTCCTTATATTTCAAATCACTTTCGCTGATAAAAGAGTGTGGGATTACGCTTCCATTCGGAGTTCATAACTTCTTTTGCTTAACTAATTCTGATTCAGAACAGGCAGTCATACTTATATTTAAGGTAGCAGCTGTAATATTTGCAGCCTTATTTTTCTTGCAGAGGAATATTTTAATTAAGTTTTTTTTCCCTGGATTTTTGATTTTGAACTTGGATGCTTATTTTGCATTTGAAAGCTACAGCCGTGCCTTAAGCTATTTAAATGGCTCTATGTTCCAGTATTTCCCAAGCTCTTATCCTTACTTGGAGTTGTTGACACGGCTGTCCATCTTGTATTTAGGGTTTTATTCGATACTTATTGCACTGCAGTTTTTAGTCAGCAATCTCAAACCTTACAAAGATAATTACGATGATGACTCAAGGAAGCTTCCTGTTTTATACTAATTCAGAATGTCCTGAGTCTAGCTCTGCAACACACAATAAATTTTTAGACAAGTAAATACAAATCTGTTCTGCTGTCATATTTTATGAAAAGTAAGTTATATTTAATAAATACAGAACCTGTGTTTTCTCAGACCTAAAAGTATGTTTTATGCGCATTTATGCATTAAGGTTTCTGATTGTCAGCAATATTATTAAGACATTGTGAAAAGATAAAATTGTCAAAGTTAAGCATTTTATTTGATAGTCTTCGTTCCTAGTTTCACATAAGATCTTTGGTATTTTAACAATAATAAATCTAGTTGATCATTTCAAACAGTAAATTCTGATGTATCAAAGGTTGTTTCCTGAATTTGAGTATTCTGAGGACATCCAAGACAAAAACACATGACTTCAGCCATAGAAGCAAGTTGCTGGAAAACTTACACGAAATCCATCTAAATTAGGCTTTCTAAGCACAGAGGATCATTTAAAATCTGCTCTAAGTCAAGCTTAAGCTTGGTGAACTTAACTTCTGAAAATGCTAGCTCTGGTTTTATGCAATTGCCAAGATTGACGGGAATCAGCGGGATAATCTTGGTTTTAAATTCCAGTCCTTCAATAAAGCACGGCCTTGGACTAAACTTCTTCAACGGATCTGTGTTGTTTATGCTCAGTGAGCTATGCTCTCTGAGCTGCTGGTCCTTGCCTTCCCTGCTCATTTTGTCTATTGGATTTAAGTTTAGCACAGTAAAGGAACTAAAAGAGACTCTCTTTTTTCTTGGGTTCAAGATTGAAAACTTCTTTGACAGCTGCTGCGGCAATGTGGAAGACGGAAGTATTTCAAAGGCCCTCGTAATAAATCTTTCCAGCAATGGACGATAGGCATTATCCAAAGTCGGGAGAGTTAGAAGATAGAACATTATTTTTGTCATTGACTTTTCTTGTAGCTCCACATTCTCCATTTTCAAAATATTTTCTAATTCATTTGCAAGATTCTCGTCCATTGGGAATTCTAAAAAATAAAAAGTATTTGTTTTACAACGTAGAGTCAAACCAAAAATTTCTGCATTATTGATTAAAAAAATAACTCAAGTCCAAATATGCTGAGAGGTGTGGATAAGAAAAGTTGTTGCAACTGGTGATGTGCAATTGCAGGTATGAGTGTAAGAGATAATTATAAGAGCTACTCTCAGGCCATTTGTGCTTTCTAAACAATTTTGGATTTTTGGCTATAATCGGTGATAGAACTTGAGAATCTTTCAACTTTTTGAAATTAAAAAATAAAAGAGCAAAGCAGGGCAAAATGGACGATCTGCCCAGGCACTCTTCAGAGCCTAAAATTAATGACAATTGTAAAGGAATAGATGATCCAGTTCCTGCAAATATAAATGGAAAATTAGGAAATCTAGCGTATAAGAATATTACAAAGACATGCAAGAAGGAAGTTGAGAATCAAATAGATTTGGAATTAAACAAACAAAATGGCTCTCAAAATTTAAAGGCAGAAAGAGACAAAGACGAGGATCGGGAAATACAAAAATCGATCTTTACATTTGAAATTGAGAATATTACAGGAAAAAGTGGTGCTGAGAATCTGAACAATAATGTTAAGAAAGAAAAATGTTACAGTATAAATACAAATAGTTATGTTGACAGCAAAAATAATAATATTAATGATCTGAATGATATTTATAAAATGACCAGAAGTTCAGAAGATATCCAGGATTTCATCAAATCCACAATTGGACAAAAGTCCGATGGAAGCAGTCCATTCTTCACTGCTAAAGAGCTCAAGAGGTTTCTTAATCTCAGAATGATAGGGTTTTCAGACATGCCCAAAAGTCCCTTGAAGATTGGCGAAGCTTCCTTTTCTGAAGTTTTCAGAATAAACGGGAGTATCTACAAAATAATACCTTTTAACCAATGGTATGGCATTGAGTCATTCTGCAAGGAGGTCTTTGTGCTGGAGGCACTCAAAGGCCAGAAGGGAATATGCCGAATAGTCGACAAGTTTACAATCAAAGGCAGATTCTCCAAGGAATACATAAAATCGTGGGAACTTTATGCAAAGAACAATGAGTCAGAGAATGCCCATCCCACAGAATACAAAAGCAGCCAGGTATTTGGGGTTGTTGTGATGGATGACTGTGGGACACCTTTTGAAAAGTATCAGTTTAGGGACTATCCAGAGATTTTAAGCTTTATAGATCAGCTGCTTGAGACCATTGCTACGCTGGAGAAGTGTTATAGATTTGAACACAGAGACCTTCATTGGGGCAACATACTGATAAAAGACTCAGAGATATTTTTGATAGATTTTAATTTTGCCAGGATGGAGGCAGGGATTGATGAAGAAAAGGGAGAAATAGTGGATGTGCTGTACAAGGAGATAGACATTAGTTATGACAAGTGCCTGGATAGCAAATACAAGAAGACAGATGACAGGACAATTATAAAGATCTTATTTACAGATTTGAAAAGAGAAGAATGGATGTTTGAGGGAGATTCCTCTGTAGATCTCCAATTTGAGGTCTACAAAAACATGAAAAGGGCCTGCAGAGACGATTGGGAGCAATTCAATGAGAAGTCCAATCTTCTTTGGGTAATTTATTTGCTCGACAAGTTATTTTTAAAAATCAAGGATTTGAAAGTTTCGTATGACAGGTTTAAGTGTGCGAAACTTATCCAAGAGTTGGTTGATAAAAGTAAAATGTGCAGAAATACAGAAGAATTGCTGGAGCTCTATAAAGCAACTCTGATCAGCAACAGCTGTGACTTGTAATACCTTGAATATTAATTATTTTCAATATGAAGTTTGTGATTTATTCGTAAATAAAGAATGTCTCTGAATAATAGTAGAACATTAAGAATAAGCTGTTTTGTGCTGGATTTCCGTTAAGCGAATTATTTAGATATTTTTATACCGTGTTAAGTATTATTAATAAATTTTAAGACCTTATTCAAGATAATCAAAATTGTTTAAAATGTATTTAAGATAATCAAAATGAATCTTTTCTGTTATAATTTAGAAAACTTTCAGGCACATTTAAAATCAAACTAAAGCACAGAAATTTATATGCAGACTTGAAATTAAATATATTCTGTAACATTGTTTCTATAGAGTTTATAAAGAGTATTTCTAAAGTACGTATTGAAATATTCATAATGTTTTGCCCCTGCTCAATGCTAAGAAACTTACAAAGGCAAAGACTCATGAAAATGCTCATGCCAGACAACCCGCCTTTCAAAGTCCTTCTTTTAGACACAAACACACAAAGCATCCTCAGTCCAATACTCAAAATCTCTGATTTGAGAGATGCTGGTGTCACCGCCCATTTTCTAATCTCAAACAATCGCTCCCAGATCAAGGATATTCCTGCCTTCTACTTCATCAGCTCTGCAGACGGCATTGTCAAGGATCTGAGAATTGACTTATATGCTTCATACTACCTGAACTGTTCTTCATCTTTCAAGAGGAGTGATTTGGAAGAAATGGCCAAAGCAGCCTCAGAAAAGCAGATTGCCTTCAAAGTACAATCTGTCTACGACCAGTTTCTCCAGTTTATTGCCATACAAGACGATCTCTTTACTTTCAACATTCCCAACAGTTTTATTCAAAGAAACGATCCCAACTCCTTACGTTTGTCTGCTGTGGGTCTCTTCAGCCTTTTTACGACCTTAAATGAAATTCCATTCATCATTTCAAAGAGCTCTCTAAACCAGCCTTCTGATGGCACCTTGAAGGAATGCGAAATTGGACACATGCTGGAGACAAAAATGCGAAATACAAAAATCATTAAGCCTGCATTGAAGAAGCCTCTCTTACTTATTTTAAGCAGAGATTTCGATCTTGTTACGCCTTTGAGACACACAATGGGGTACCTGGAACTGATTCACGATATTTTTAATATTCGGCTGAACAGGGCCGGTGACATAACCATCGACACAGATTCTGAGTTCTTTAAAAACAACTGGTTTTTGGACTTTCCAACCGTAGCAGAGATCGTAGACAAGGAGCTGCACAATTATAAAAAGGAATTGGCAGTACGAAGCCTGAGCGAAAAAAGTGACAAAGCAGAAATCCAGGCAGCACTAGAGAATGCACCTCACCTGCAGAAGAAGAACGAAATAGTGAACAGCAACCTGAATATCTGTGTCAAAGTTTTGGATGAGATCAAAAAGAGAAAATTAGATGAATTCTTCAGGATGGAAGAGAATCTGGTTGAGGATGATCTTATTGAATTGGCGTCTAGTGGAAATGAGAACGACATTTTGAGGTTTTGTATCACCTTGATTGGCACGAAGCATGCTGAGCTGATAAAGCCTATCCTGGAAGAAAGAGGATTGCCTGAGAAGATTTTAGAGTATTTTTATGAGGCTGAAGATGGAAAGGGCGGGAGCGGTCTTGCTGGTCTTGGATCTAAAATGAAGAACATCTTGTTTAAGAAGAATATTCCAGTTTACAGCTACCTTGAGAATGCTCTGAGCCAAATTAAAAACCAAAGATTTTATGACAAGATTTATGATCCAACAAACTCAGGTATTTTCCAGACTGAGATCTCTAGAATAATTGTTTATATAAATGGAGGAGCCACTTACACAGAGCTCAAGGCGCTGAAGGAGTTTGAAAAGGCCTACAAAATACCTGTGATACTTGGAGGCAGTGAGATAATCAATGCAGACGGCTTTTTGGATCAAATAAGATCAGATTTATAGTTAAGTTAGTAAATCATATTAAAATATTTTTCACTTCTTAGTAATATTCTACTGTCGTTTATATATGATAAGTTTAATGAGATATAACTTATAGCTATTTACATTGTTCAGCCAATCAACACATTTGATGAGATATTTTAAAAAACTAAAACTTTCTAAAAATACTTCTGATTATAGCAGAGTTTACAGTGATTATCCAATAAATCATTCTTTTCATGTTTGTTTCAATCAGATAGTATTGTTAATTTAAAAAATTATATTGCCACTTATTTAGGATTAGTACTTATTTTTAGTCAATATAAGTAAAACGAGATAGACATTTGATAGCTCTAGAATGTTTAGTTTTAGCATCAGTCATTTATTCTATTATCATTAAATTTACTTTTTGTCGTTATATGAATCCTTTATTACCCTTTTTCACCTATTTTTAGGGCCTCAAAACTTATTATAAACTCCTCAAAAGTCTACAGAAGCAATGTCACTTCTTTCAATTTCTGCCTATCTGTCTGGGTTGTAAATAAAATTAGATTGTTTTTTTATTGGCAACTTCCAACAAATCTTGCTCCGCCCAGTCTCCTAAAAATGTCTCGGGAACTTACAAATATATTTCTAACAGACAACAAAATAGCTCATGGTGCATTTGGCGAGATATACGAGTGTGTGGACAATAAAACAGGAAACAGACTAGCAATAAAAATAGAGAAGAAGTCCTGTGTGCTCCAGCTTCACCATGAATTCCTGGTTTATAAGAAAATTACCAGCCAGAATACACCAAAAGTATACGAATATGGGAAGATAGAATTTAACGGAGCCTATTTGAACTGCATGACAATGGAGCTGCTAGGGCCAAGCCTTGAGAAGATCTTCAACAAGTTAAACAGAGCATTCTCGCTGAAAACAGTGTTCTTAATAGCCAAGGCATGTCTAAGCAGAATAGGATTCTTGCACCATAGACATTATGTGCATAGAGACATCAAGCCGGACAACTTTATATTGGATCGGACGTTATCCCGCATCTATCTTATAGACTATGGCCTGTCAAAAGAGTACAGGGATCCAAACACCTTCAACCACAGGCCAATAAAGACAGGAAAGAACCTTACTGGGACAGCAAGGTATGCGTCACTGAACACACACCTAGGAATTGAGCAGAGCAGAAGAGATGATTTGGAAAGCATAGGATTTTTGCTGATTTATTTTATGAAGGGGAAGCTGCCCTGGCAAGGCCTGAAGGCAAAGGACAAGTATGAGAAATACGAGAAGATCAAGCAGCGCAAGCAAGAAACAAGCCTAGAAGAGCTTTGCAGTGACTTGCCAATAGAATTTTATAATTATATGACACATGTGAGGAATCTCCAGTATGACGAGTGTCCTGACTATGCTTTGTTGGAATCGATATTTGAGAACGGTTTGAGAGAACGTGGAATGAGTGATGATGGTATTTTTGATTGGATAATTGTTAACAGTTTGTAGTAAAATTTTATAGCTAGTCAATAAAGTTATTGTTACAGGTGTAATATATCATTTAGTATTTAGTGTTAAGTATTATTAATAAATTTTTATTCATGAAATTGAATATTTCACATTTAGTATTATTTTTGATTGATGTACACTTATTTGTTATAGTTATTTGTACTGATTACTTGTATTGACTATTGATGTACACTTATTTGTTAAAAGTATTTGTACTGATTATTATACACACTTATTTGCTAAAGTATTTGTATTAATTTCTGATGTAAAATTCTAGTTAAAAATATTTGTGTTGTGTAAAGATTTATAATAAATAGGAATCAATGACAAATGTAAAACATTATTTTTTGATTTGATTTTTAATTCATAGTTTTGCTTTGACGCAGTTGCAGTAAACTTCAATTCAAGCACTATCTTGCAAACAAAAGTCTTGTTCTTAAAATTAAAATTTTTCTGAAAATTTTTACAAATGCAGTGGGAAAGCATCCCCAAATGAGTTGCAGAAAATTCTCAGCACCAAGACATGGTTCTTTACAATTCAGACCCAAGGTAAGAAGCGCAACCATAAGACCACGCATTAAGGCATTCGAGAGGGATGACAGCAGCGCGCCATGCCATCTCACAGCCTTCCTTTCGTACAAGGCAGGAATGACCCACGTCATCAGAGCCAAGGAAGTCAAAGCAAAGTCTAAGATGATAACAAAGGAACTTCTTGAAGCAGTCACAATTTTGGAGACACCACCAATGGTCATCCATGGGATTGTTGGGTATCAGAATACAGTGAAGGGTTTGAAGAGAACAAAGGTTATTCTGGCTGAGCACTTGAGCGAAGGTGTCATCAGAAGAATGTTCACGAAGAGGTTTGTTCCCGGTGTTAAATACACAGACCTCAGGAAAGACATTGGCTTTGCCAGCGAAGACGTTGAAGAACTCAAGAAGAGCTCGGATGTTATCAGAGTCCTTGTGCATTCGCAGGTTGCTAAAATAAAGACACTTTCACAGAAGAAGGCACATGTTGCAGAAATCCAGGTGAATGGAGGAAGTGTCTCTGACAAGGTAGACTATGCCTTGGAAAGGATGGAGAAGGAAATTCCAGTTTCTGAGGTGTTCTCCAAGAATGAGATGATTGATTCCATTGGTGTTACCAAAGGTAAGGGATTCCAGGGTGTTATTAAAAGATGGGGAGTCAGAGTTCTGCCTAGGAAGACCAACAAAGGCACTCGTAAGGTTGCCTGTATTGGAGCATGGCATCCATCCAGAGTCATGTACAGTGTTGCCAGAGCAGGTCAGCTGGGATTCCATAGAAGAACACAGGTCAACTGTGCTGTCTATGCTATTGGAAATGGCAAGCAGCCGGTCAACACTGATTTCGATTTGACTGTCAAAACTATCAATCCACTAGGGGGATTCGTGCACTACGGAAATGTTTCTAACGACTATGTCATGGTTAAAGGCCCAATAACAGGCCCAGCCAAGAGAGTTGTCACTCTTAGAAAATCACTGATCCCAAAGCCTGCAAAGGAAGACTATTCTATCAAATTTATCGATACTTCTTCCAAGGTCGGAAGCGGAAGATTCCAGACATCAGAAGAAAAGAGAGCCTTCTATGGCATTAGTAAGCCAGAGGTTGTGGGAGATTATTAAATCGACTTTCTTTTTTCTTGTGCTGTCCTTGCATTTCTTTTTCTCTATTTTTTTATGTTTTTATTTTTTTTTATTTTTTGATTTAAAATAACAGGTTTGCAGTTTAAAAAATAAAGCTGCCTATTTAATTTTGCAGACAAGTTTTGCTTAAGCTGAAATGAGAAGAAGTAATGTATTAAATTATATTGTTAAGTTAATCTCGAGTTATGAGCATTATCGTTCAATAAATTGTAAAGCATACTTGACTATTGAATACAATAAATAGTACAATAAGTGTATATCATCAGAAAAAGAAGTTGAGAATGATACTATTTGCAGGAATACTCCTGAAAATGATTGATTCATGAGGTAACATGCTATTTATTAAACAATGTATAGTTTGCTTTCTGTATTTCTACTTCAAGTGTATTTTTAAATTGCACAATTTCGGCTCCAAAAATTTAATTTTTTAAAAATATTGAAAGGCCTAGAAATGGAAAGCTCAAGCGACAGCTGGGAGCTAGCGTCAATGGACAGCCTGAAGCTAGCACAAAATGTAAAATTCGCAAAGAAGAGCAAGGAGCCTATAAAAATTATCAAAATGAAAATTTTGCACAAAATTTTGTTGATTGTCCAGCTACTAGAGAAAGAAAGAGAATGCCAAATTTCCAAAGGGCTTAACGAATATGAAATAATAAAGCTGTTTAAGGGAAAAGTTCTTAATCTAGGACTAGAAGATCCTAATTGGCCAGATTTGAACAATTATATTCAGGGAACTGTCTTTTTCAATGGACTTTATTCTTTCAAAAAGACAAAAACTAGCGCAGAGCTTCTGGACAGAGAAATTCTGTTTTTTGTAACTCTAAATAAGAATCATATATCTTCTAGGATATATTTTGTGATAAACAGCAACGAGGATATTCAGGTATTCCATGAGTATATCTTGAATGGAAAATTGGTTCTGAATTGTGACAAATATAATGGAAACTGCTTGAGTGTGGATTTTAATGGTGTCATAAAGGACCAAACGTTTGCATTTTCCAAGAATTGCCCCTACAATCGGTTCTATCTGCAGATTATAGAATCTCTTCGGCAAGTTACATCTGCTTTTGTAGCTTCATCGAGAATGGACGAATCAGCAATCAAAATATTTCAAGAAATTGATTCCAAAAGACTCAAGACACTTCCGACCAATATTGCCAAAATTAAAAATCATCCTTTGTATATTGTAGAAGAACAGTGCAGAAACAATGAATTTATATACCCAAAGAGGCCAGTAGTTGGCCTAGTTAAAGGCGTGCCTGTTTATTTAAGAGACAATCTCAAAAAGCTGAGAACAGAAACAGGATGGCTGAGAGTGGGAAAATGTCTACAGAAAAACGATACCATTCCATACAGAATCAGCCAAGATAAAAAATATTATGCAGAATTTCAGGTTAAAGATGTTGAGATTCAGAATATTACAGGCAGGCTGATGAGCTTCTTTCATCCCAATTTAGTGCCCAAGAATGCAGTGTATTTTAATTACGATTCAGAGATATGCAGAGAGATTGGTGTTGAGTATTCTGATTGTTTGGTCGGGTTCAAAGGCAAGGAAATGGTTATTAAAGGGTTTTTTGCACACAAAAAAGATTGTTTTATGATCAACCAATTGATCAAAGAAAAGGAATACTATAAAAGAGTAGACGAGCATATTCTTGCATACGAAAGTTCGTTTGCTGAATGGAAACTGCTTATAAAAAGGACTAAAAAGTATCTTAATATTAGCAAGAGAATAGGCCTGTAGATGAAAACATGTTTCTGATCACTAAAGACAATTTCAAGATTTTTTTATTATCTTTTTGCAACGAAGCTAAGTATTTATGATGCTGTAAATAAATTAGTGTTACAAATAGTAAAATGTAATATCTTTTGCTAAATGCCCGCTAATCAGGACTTTGTTTTACTCAAATTAAACATTCGCATGATAAAAAGGTTTTTAGAATATTTTTACAATTAGATATTATTTGCAAAAAGTTTGAAGCATTTGTTTATAAAAGTCCTATGGCACAAATCTGTTGCTATCTCTATTAAAAAATATCAGGCTAACAGTTTATTTAATAATGGCTTTATACACTTTTCGCCAGTTGGATCTTCATTAACCACAAGTGTTCCAATTAATCCGATTTCGTTTGCAACTATAATGTTCTTATTTATATCGTCATAAAAATGAATCAGCTTATGGTCATTATTGCAGATAAATCGAAGAACAGCCAGGAATGCACCCTTTTCTGGCTTTAAAAGCCGCTTCTTCTCGTCTAAAGAAGCTGAATTGCTTGCTTCACCTTTTGATTCCTTTTTGAACTTCAAATACTGGTCAACATTGTCAAACTTCAGAACCTTTGCACAAAAAACATAATCAAAAAATTTGCTAATCTCTAAAAGTTCGAGAATCTTTTTGCACCTTAAGCTGCTTGAGTTGGTTATGGCGTATATGCGGAACTTCTGTGACAAAAGCTCAAAAATCTCAACCAATTCACTATCTTTCTTAATATATTTGTCGTATTCTAAATCGTCATACCTGTAAAAGTATTCATCAACACCCATCGCCAGATGTGAAACAAATAAATCACAAATTGGTCTTCCTTTCTTAAGATGATGCGTAAACATACTGTTGGCCTTGCTTGTATTCTGTTCAGAACTCCCATTCTCTTCGTTGTAGATTCTTATAAATTCTGATCTTTTTAATTCCTTTTCAAACTCTGCCAGTTCAGGGCTGTAGTACAGTGTATGGTCGATATCAAACAAAATAATCTTCTTCTTGCTATCTTTCTTCATGTCAAGACAGCTTTTCTCTGCATCTTCCATTGACAGAAAATTCATAATTGATGGGGTTTGATCATATTTTTAATTAAATGATTAGCAAGTTGGCAACTAAATAAATAAAAAAGCTCAAAATATTTATAGGTAAATAATATTTGTACACAACAAGGAAAAGAGCAACTGATTTAATATGTCAATTTGCAGGGTCTTTCCAAAACTGGATCAAGGAAAATCATCATTAGAGTCTCTTTGCACTAGCCAAAATCAGGCTTTTTGTTTTCTATAAAAAGAAGAGTATTTAGACAGTTGCAGAAGTCAATAAAGAAGCAGTCGATGATAGAAGAGATCTGCTATAAGTTAAAATACACAGGAACCTGTTTTAAGATAAATCAATCAGCCATAGAATTGGTAGCTTCAGATTATACTGAGAAAAAAACCCGCTCTGAAGATTCGGTCAAACGCCAAAGTGGCCAAAAAAATAAAGTTTATTTTTATTGTCTGTAAAATCTGTAAATGTCAACAAATCCTTTTCAATTTGAATTCAAATTTTAGATCTTTTGTCCAGCCCTTATGGACACCCAACAAAATTTATGCAACACAAACAAAGAATTTCAGCAAAGTTCATGCAAGCCAAACGAGAAAATGGATGAGAACGAAGAAATGAAAGTTGATGAGGAATTATACAGCAGACAGCTTTATGTGATAGGACACGATGCTATGAAGAAGATGATGAATACCAAAGTGCTGATGATAGGATTGGACGGGCTTGGGCAGGAGATATCTAAAAACGTCTGTCTCGCAGGCATCAAATCACTGTCTCTCTATGACAAAAGGCCAGTTACAGAGGACTCGCTTCTTTCTGGGTTTTTTCACAAGAAGAAGGATGTGGGAGAAGAAAAGGATTCTTCTGCACTAGAACTGCTGAGAAGGCTGAACAAGTATGTGAAGGTAAATGTGGCAGATGAGGTTGAAGTTGGGAAGTACGACATTGTAGTGACAGCAAACCAGGAAATTGAGTTCAATCTGAAATTGAATGAAGAATGCCATGCTAAAAATGTCAAGTTTGTTATGGCAAATACGTCTGGACTATTTTCACAGATATTCTGTGACTTCCAAAATCATTCCTGCATAGACAAAAACGGAGAAACAATTTCCATGGGAGTTATAAATCACATTACTGAAACAGGCCTGTTGACAGTGGCAGATGGCTCTCATCACAACATGGAAAATGGAGATTCTGTGAAAGTAAGCCATTTTAAAGAGATATTCCCAGTCAAAGTTGTTAGCAGGTCACAACTTCAGCTTTTAGATTACCAGAATGAGGAGATTCTAGTTGGCGGGGATTTCGAGCAGGTGAAGATACCTTTTACCATTGAATTTAGAAGCTTAAAGGAGTCCTTAAATGATCCAGAGATAATGAACTTTGACGTAACCAACGAAAACAGAAGTAAAATTATTCATTCACTGTTTTTGAAGCAATGCGGCAATGACGGAGAAGAGAATGAAGAATATAAGAAGTTAGAAGAGCAGTTCAACAATACTAAAGGCTGTCTTATACCGCCTATTTGTTCAATTGTGGGTGGGTTTGCAGCACAAGAGGTGATCAAGGGCGCAAGCTCTAAGTTTTTGCCTATAAAGCAGTTCTATTACTTTGATTCAGCCGATTCTTACCTAGGAGATGCAAATACTCAGGATGTCAAAAACGAGAAAAACCTGCCCAGATATGAAGGAATGGTTAAGATTTTTGGCTCTGAGGGATTTGAAAAGATCAAGGCAGCCAAGGTATTTCTAGTGGGTGCAGGAGCTATTGGATGTGAGAACTTGAAGAATTTTGTGTGCAGTGGCCTGGGCACAGATGGGAAAATATTTGTTACGGATATGGATTCTATTGAGAAGAGCAATTTAAACAGACAGTTTTTGTTTACGGAAGATGATGTCGGCAAGAGCAAGTCAGAATCGGCCATAAAACGTGTAGTTGATTTGAATGAAGATTTTGTGCGTGCAAAAAGCAGAGAGAATGAAACTATCAGCCAGGAAATTGAGGATCTGACAATTGGGAAAGGTGGGATCAACCTTGAATGTTTCACAACCGCAGTGAGCAAGGACACTGAAGATGTCTTTACAGATAAGTTTATTGAGAACGTTGATATCATTTCTAACGCCTTGGACAATGTTGAAGCAAGAGCGTACATGGACGAGAGATGCATAAAGTCCAGGCGGCCTATGGTGGATGCGGGAACGCTCGGGACAAAGGGACATGTTCAGGTTGTTATTCCCTTCATATCCGAGAGCTACTCTTCAAGCGTGGATCCTCAGGAGAAGTCTATTCCACTGTGTACCATAAAATCCTATCCGTATTCAATTGACCATACAATAGAATGGGCACTTTCTGAGTTCCAGGCGCACTTTAACGACAATATCCTTAAGTTGCAGGAGGCTGTCGAAAAATACAACAAAAATGGGGAAATAGATGACCAGGAGTTGCTGGAAGCGTACACCCAAGCACCCAGAACCGTTGAGGAATGTTTAAAAAGCTCACTCGCGCTCTTTGTCAACAACTACTCTACATCCATTCAAAACCTTCTCAACACATTTCCAGCTGATCATCGAAACGAGGACGAAAGCCTCTTTTGGATCCCGCCTAAGAAAATCCCAGCACCTATCTCGTTCAATATAAATGATCCAATTCATATTTTATTTGTAGAAAGCGCTGCCAACCTGTATGCAGAATCACACGGCATCCGAAAGATAAAAATGGAGGAGATTTATGCTTTCCTAGAGAATGTGCTGAGCCTTAAGGAGCCTAACCCGATACAGTTCAGCGACAATAAGGTAGACTTTTCCCGACTCAATCCCATAGTATTCGATAAAGATTCGTGGCATGCCAACTTTATCTACGCCTGTTCCAATTTGCGAGCTAGGAACTACAAGATAAAAGAGAGATCCAAGCATCACATTGTAGGCATCGCTGGAAAGATTATTCCAGCAATTGCCACTACCACAGCGATAGTTTCTGGGCTGGCAACTCTTGAGATTTTCAAGTATATCACACGCAGAGACTCGAGACTGGACAACAGCAGCACGGCAGAAGCGTGTGTTCTCAATTCTAAGAACAGCTTTTTGGATCTTGCCTTCCCCTTTCTTGCGTCTACAGACCTAGTCAAGCCCAAAACCCAGTATTACGAATGCTTTAACAAGAAGGTTAGATACAACATTTGGTCAAGAATAGAAATACCAGATTGCACACTGGAAGATGTCATCAAGTTTATTGAGGAAAAGGTGGGTGTGGCTGTAGGCATGATTTCGATAGAAGCGAAGGTTGTATATTGGAATATCTGTGACAAGTACCGTAAAAACCTGAGGATTAAAGTATCTGAGCTGTGCCGCAAAAGAGAAGGACAATCTCTTGTCTATCTTGATGTTCTGACCGAAAATGATGTTGATTTGGTAAATGTGGCTGTAATTTTCGATAAATAAAATAGTCTTTTGATTGTTACTTTCTCCATTTAAACTACTGACTATCATTCAAAATGCCATTAGTTAGACACTTTTGTATTTACTAACATTTTATATTGTAATAACATTTTATATTGTAAAGTCTGTTGTCATTAAACAATTAAATCTCTTTTTAGTCATTCAACTCTTGACAACTGTCTCAAACAACCTTACAAAATCTCAGCTTTACAACACTCCAGCAAGAAACACATTAAAACAAATGTTAAGCACATTCAATACTACCTTGAAAACAAGAAAATAAAGAATAATTTTTATAAACACAATTTTATGACTACACTGCTCTGTTAACTAATTAAAGATTTAATCCTGTGATTATCTAGTTTTATTGTCTCTCCTTTGCGTGTGCATTCGCCATGTGGTACTTCAGCCCATTGCTGTTACGATAGGACTTCCCACACTTGGGAATCGTACAAATAAAAGGCTTGTACACATTCTCTTTCTCCTTGCTATGTCCGTGCAGGAGGTGGTACTTGAGACCATGCGAGGAAGTGTAAGACTTATTGCATCCGCTGTGTGTGCAAATGTGCTTCCGCTCGGAACTAGTCGCATTTGATCCCTCCACCTCCTTCGACGAATCAGACATCTCGTGGTGCTCGTGGGCACTGGACTCCTTCATGAGGTCATCAAAGTTGAAGAGGACCACCTCCTTGTCCATTGGCTGCTTTTTTGTAAAAGCATCGTTCTCGAGACTGAATAAAAATTTTTCAAAAGCTTTGTCTGAATCGCTCAAAAGATGTTGCTTGTCCTCAAACCTTCTCTTCCTTATCTCATGTGTTGCTCTTAAGTTTTCCAAAAGCGTCTCATAGCTGTAGCTTTTTTCATACGAACTCATGTGCGAAGTGACGGTTGATTTAAAATTATTTTTTTATACGAAAAAAATAATTTTAACTTTTAGACGCACGCAATGAGCGGAAAAGGCATGATGATGCCTCCCTTGCCTGCTGTTCCTCTTGGCTTCTTTTTTCTTTTCTTTTCATTTATTTCAAATTTAAAAATTTTTAAATATTAAAAATAGAACAAAAAATAACAAAATAAAAGTTTCAAGCCTAAGCACCTGGCCAGTCATGAATAACAGGCAGCAACAAAATTACAGCTTCTTCTCACAGGTGAAGCTTGTAGTTCTTCTGTTCTAATGCTACAATTTTCTGATTTTTGATAAATCAAAAATTATGTTGTATGCAGAAGAACTGTTTATTGCGCATTAAGCAGGATTCATGAATAAGCAACTGAAAAAGGCTTAAAATAATTTAACTATTTAATTAAATTTGCTAACTCATTTTTAAATTGAGAAAATAAAATTTTCAGTCTTCTGACAGAATAGCTGGGCCGTTTGCTGCTCTCTACATTTTCGCCAACAAAATGAAACTTTATGATTTATTTGCAAGTGATATCAATTGAATAAAATAAGTAAACACAAAATGTAAAAATTTTAAAAAGGAGAAATGTATAAGTTTAAATTAAGCTTATAAGTCATGTTAAGTCATTGAAATTGATAGCAACAAAGACAGAATAACAATAGAGACATAATAATGCTTCAGTTTTACTAACTAACCTGACAGTTCATAGAAACCATACAATTTACTATTATTTAAATAAATTAAATTATTTAGGAAAAATAGTGATGACAAGAAAACAAAAAATCAAGTCAGATGCTCTTCAAAATATCCTGTCTTCAGGGATTAAAATAATAGAGCCTTCTAAACCTGCAAATTAAACAATTTTATTAAAAATCAAGTTTTTAATATTAAAGAGGCACATTAACATTTCTAAATTACTCAGAGTTGAGGCTTGATGGAGGCATATGTTTCCAGAGTCTTATAAATATCACCTTCGTAAGCATAATATAGCTTAAACAAAGAATAAAACAAGATTACCCGAGTTAAGACCATAGCAACTATAAGCAAATAGAATCTACCACAACTTAAGAATAAACAGCAGATGTAACCGCAAAATATTGCAGCGAAGTAATACGGAGGATCGTATAATTGCACGGAATAAGGCTTGCAGATCACATTTACAAAATAGGGACAAAGTATGAAATAAACAATGATTGAGCACAAGAAAAGCGATACATATCTGTTTTGCAACAAAACCTTAACATAAGAGATACTTTGTAGATCCTTTGGAATGAGCTGGAGCAACAAATCCCAGTACATGCTCAGACTCAGAACAAAGAAAGTTCTCATTCTGAGGAAGTCAACATCCAATAAGAAGCTGTAGTCCTTTGGATAATACATAAATATAACAAAGACATGGAGTAGTACTTGAACAATCAGACTATTGCAATTGGAAGCACTGAATGCTTCTTTGAGATCTTCGAAGTTTGCCTTGGTGATTAGGCTCAGGAAAACTGCCAAAAGGGTGTTCACAAGGTTAAATGTCAAGAAAAACAGTGCGTTCTTGTAAAATCCAGCTATTCCTATATCAGGCAAGCCGAAGGGTATCATTTTTATTAGCCGATTCAAAGCATTGCAGACAAAAACTGGCAGAAGCTCCTTTTTGATGTATTCTATACCTTTAAAAATACAATCCCGGACTTTGAAAGATAATTTTATAAATAAGATGAGGAATATTAAATACAAAGATATCGACTGAATAAGATTCATGTTTGTCCTGCATACGCTGTAGACTGATTCCGGAACAAATTTCATTGCTTTTGTATAAAGACCATCTCTTACGATTATAGAAGCTATCGCTGGGCGTCCAGTCATTTTTGCCCCGCAAAATCTAAATATTTGAAATTCTTAAAATAAAATTTTTACAAAATGTCTAAAAATATTGCTACAAAAAATAAACACTGATCCTAGATTTTTGTAAAACTCTTTGTGGAAGAATACTGCAGGCATACTCTAGTTCAAAATTTAGAAGAAATCCAGAATTTGTATAAGTTTTGAAGTGACAATTTCACTCATAAAAAAAATTAGGAGACTAAAAAATTTATCATCTGTAGTAAACGTGTAAAAACAGCAACACAATTGTAAAGCACATGATCATCACAAAAATAATACGTTTTAGCATGCTTCCATGGCCTAGCCCTCCGAAAGAATTGATGTCTTGGAATGTTTTTCCTGTTTTATCATTTTCAATGCAGATGCTGTCAATTCTTTCGTCCTGGATCAGCAAATTCTCATTAATTGCCCGTTGAACGGCTTCGATCTTCAGCAGCCTCTGTCTTGTATCCTCGTATTGGCTGTGCTCGATTATTCTTCTGTTTTCCTGCTCTAAAGCCTGAAATTCTTCTGATGTCTTACTGGCTTTAATTTGCTCAACAGCAGACAACTCTTCATTATTCAAATTGTACCCTTTCTCCGTCTTACTTGAACCCTTTTTGAAGGACTTAGATATTTCAGGTTCCAAGTCTATGGTGTTTCCGATCAGTTTATTCTTGGATATTTCTATCTGTTTCACGGCCTTTACTACCATATTTCCCATAATATGCTTGATACCCTCGAAGTGTGCTTTTGCATCTGCCGTCCCTTCAATTTGTATTGACCCCAGCAACAAATCACTTTTCTGTCTAAGTTTCTGCAGCTCCTCGTCCAAGAGCAGCAATGATTTGTACGAGCTTACGCGGGATGATTTGTTGCATATCTCAAGAAACGAGCTATACATTGTTTTATAAAAATTCTCAATTTCTTTAGTCTCGCTTTTCAGTGAGTCTCTTGCACGCATGTCTAAGAAAGAGCGAAATTCGAGGGTCCTGTCCATTGGGGTCCTAATCAAACTCCAATTAGAGATAATTTTTTAGAAACTATAATTGTGCAAATCATAGCCTTTTGTTTAAATGTTTTACTATTCTTGTTTTAATTATTTAATTGTAATATCAATGTCCAATGCTAATGTTGTAATCTGAGGAAATTAAAATATTTTACAAATAGACTATCATAATATAAATAATCTATACAGTCTTGATCAGATAACTGTAATAGTCTTTAGTATACAAATCCTTATACTTTAGATTTGCACAAATATTTTATTTATAGTTTCTTGCAGCAAAAATTTGAGTGTTTTCTGTAATGAAATACTGAAATAACTCATGAAATATTTTATTTTAAGATTGATTCAAGTCTTACTGGTCAAACAAATATTAAATATAATTTCAGGAGCAAAGTAAAGTCATTTTCTTCTTCTTCTATCTTAGTAAAATTTTACCCAAAAAATATGGAGAAAAGAGAGTTTATAGAAGCCAAGGATAGGCTTAGTCTTGTGGCAGAGGCAAAGAATGTCTTAAAGGCTTATGAACCGAATAGTGGAAGCATATGGATGAAACTAGCTACAATCAGCAGGCTGTTTGAAATACAAGGATATAACGAAATTACTGTGGTGCTGGGTAATGGATATAGTGATTTTAGCCAAAACTATGATTGTTTAAGATGCTTCTTGAGTATAATTCGGGTCAATTGTAAAGAGATTGCAGATATGCAATTTCTGCATTTTGTTGTTAAGTTTTTGTTGGACATAGCCAGTGAGTGTTCATGTCAGTATGAAAGCTTCATCACATGCCAAGAGATTTCTTCATTGGCCATGAAAAACAAGTTTCTTCCTCCCAACCCAATTTTAAAAGTGTTTTTTACGAAGATTTCAGAGCTTTGTAAAGAGAGCAATCAGTTTATAGGCTATTTAAACAGCTTGCACATTTTAAATGAGATTGAAAAGGTTAGTTTGTCAAAAGAAGAATTTAACTTTGTTAAGAAATGTGCTGAAGTAAAAAACGAGAGGTTTCCCAGAGATCTTTTTTGCGGATTCAAGGTCAAGGAGCCAAATTCGATAGTTATCGATAACTTGAGTGATGATCCCAATTTTGTTCCCGACCCTCAGTGGCAATCTATTTTAAGAATGGCAGAGCAAGATTCTCTGTTGGACTTTGACGAGAACAGCGAAGAGAGTATGCAACTTGCCTCTTTTATGACAAAAAATGATATTTACTTCGAAATCAGTGATGACAAGATAAAAATACTAAAACGGCCATTTGACGGGTTTACTACAAAGGTGTTTAATATTATAAGAGCATATGAGCCAAGAGCGGAGGATGAAGTTCCTGAGATCATTGAAGAAATCAAGCTTTCTTCACCAGTTGCAAGCAAGACAAAGCCTAAGCCTGCCATAAGAAGTGAAGTCAAGCCTGCTGTGTTTAAAAATAGATTTGGCAATGCTCAGAAAAAGTACAAGGCACTTTGTAAATACGCGTCAATCGAGTTCCAGGATAATTTTTATTGCCAGAGAAATCAGCAAAAATTCGATAGCTTTGTTCTTTCGAATGGCTTGTTTGAGGATGACAAAAGCCTGCTGTCACGGAACAAGGCCAGGATTGAAGATCTTTACGATTCCCTGGTCAAAGAGATGGCTGAAAAGCAAAAGAAGCTTGAGCTAGAAAACATTGAAAGAAAGAAGAAAGAGGATGAAGCCAGAACAGAGGAAGAAAATGCTAAAAAATGGTTTAACCTGCCAAAGAAGCCAATAAGCCAAAACAGTGCTGTTCCCTGCGGAAACAAGAGCAAATCGTCCTGGTCTGACAAAAAAGATACGCCTAAAAAGCCTTCTAACATTTATGTGCCTAAGATTACAACACTTGATCTTGCGTCTGTTTCTGAGAGCCTCAATGCCACCGAGCAAAGCCTTGCTGATAGTTCTTCTAACAGATCTTATGCTCCTAAGAATGCCGCCAAAGACCTGCCTTCTAAGAATATTTATGTACCCAAGCTGACAACTTCAGACTTATTTTCTGTCCCAGACGAAAAAAAAGCCGATCTAAGCCAGGATGCATTCAATACACCAGCAGGCAACAATTTGTACAAATTTGACAGGTCTACAAAAGGCTTTAAAGATGATAGAGTTAAATCTAAAAGCACATCATGGCACAAAACTCCAGAAGCCAAGGATAAACAGCAGGATCAAAAGAAAGACGACTAATTTTATTAAAATTTCTGATTTTACTGTTTTTTTACTTTTTATTTGTCTGAAGTGCAGCACAAAAGAATGATTTACTAAGCAAGCCTAAAGTTACAATACTTTACTGTTTATTATTTGTCTAGAAAGGTTTTACAATACAAAATTTTTGTGACTAAATATTATAAATTTTGATCTAAATTTCTGTTTTGTAGAATCTTATGAGCTTGCTAATTTGGTTGAATATAATGCTTCAATCACAAACTGTATCGTCTTTGTTACAACAAAAACCTTAAAACTATCAAAAATAAAGTAATTTAATGGATTTATTTTTCTGTTATGCTCCTCTCAATTTTGGTTGGTTCGTGAGCATCTACTCGCTTCTTCCCCTTAAAGCCCAACAAAATGACCACACCCATTATACAAAGCAGCATTAAAAATATGAAAACATCAAAAAATCTTTTTTTCTTGATGTAAGGCAGCTTCTCCAACGTTTTAAACTGGAAATTAACGCTCAGCGCATCCAACGGATCTTCTTGATAGAACAGCTTGCTGCGAAAGATATTTGACTCGAGAAAACTCACATGATTGCCTATGTATTCCGCCTTCAGGGGTGTTTCTGTGTCAAAGCGCAGCCTAAAAAAATTAATTTCGCTGATGTCTTTTGCATTCAGGGGATCTTTAAAATTTTTTATTTTAATTTTTCTTCCGTCAGGCGTAATTACCATTTCGAAGACATACTTGCACAGCTGCTTGGCATCGTAGCAGTAGTAAATGCTGTGTCCCGACTTTATATCCTTTTCTTTGCAATGTACTCTGGCCAGATAATAATCTTGTCCTCTTGTATGGGCATCATAAATTAGATCAGCAAATTTCTTCTGGGTAAAAAGCTCTGCTTTGGCCGCATCCAAAGCACATCTTGATGATCCTATCTTTTCTAGGACGTAAGCCATAGTTTTTATCTTAGGATAGGATTTATTTATCAACCTGAAACAGTGTTTCAGAATTACCATATAAAATCAAGTTGCAACACGGATAAGAAGACCAAAAAGGCGGGCTAAAAGCATTTTCTTGTAGGTTAAGAAAGCTCCAACAAAAAGCCGTCGTTTTCTGATTTTCTTTTAGTTTTAACTAAAATAGATGCAAAATTTGTGTCTCTTGATAAACACAAGCTTAAAGTTGTTAAAGTATACAACAGTCATCTTCACTAGTAAATAACGCAAAAAGTATAAATTTTAGCACTACAGTATCAGAAAAGGTTTTTCCAGGTGATTTTCATTATTACGAAAATGAATTGTAAAACAGAATAAATTATTCTTGCAAACACGCGATACTTTATGTAGCTTCTTATCAAAAAAAACAATTCTTATTATAATTGCTAGTCTAAAATGAGTGCCAAAGTCTAATTTCAAGCACAATCATTAATTTTGACATTTTTAATCAAAATAAAAAGAGTTTTGTTGTAATCAAGGCAGAGTAGTTTATAAAACTGCTGTTCTGAAAATTTTGAATGAAAAATTTAAGCCCATGAATGCGAGTTTAAATAGCTTATCCATCCAACAAGTTGTAGAAATAAAGGATCTGAACGAGAGTTGCATAGGAAAACAGGTGAGAGTCAAAGGATTCATAGACAGCATACGACATTCAAAGCGCGTTACTTTTATCACGATTAGAGATCAAATGGACACAATACAAGCTCTGATAATCAAGCCCAAAGAATTCGACGAAGAGCTATTCTCATTTAAGCTTCTTGTACCAGAAGCCTATATTGAAGTTGTGGGAAAGGCAAAGGAAGCCAAGCCGTTGGTTTACAGCTGCACAAAGCAGGACATAGAAATCGAGCTCTCGTCTGCGAAAGTCCTAGGACAGGTTTATGACCCACTTCCTTTCAGTCTTAAGGATGCTTCTGCAACGGAGAAGGAAAGACAAGAGAATAGCAGCATATGCAATGTTGGATACCACATCAGACTTGACAATAGGTCATTGGACTTGAGGATGCCGCAAACGCAGGCCATTGTACGAATAATGGATGGAACAATGTTCTTCTTCAGAGACTTTCTGCGAAAGAACAACTTCATTGAGATTAAAACAACAAAGATTATCCAATCCGGCTCGGAGGGTGGCTCCAACTTATTTAAAATCAAGTACTTTGACCAGGAAGCGTATCTTGCACAGAGCCCACAGCTTTACAAGCAAATGGCTGTGATAGGCGGGCTCAAAAGAGTGTATGAGATAGGACATGTCTACAGGGCAGAGCAGTCTAACATAAACCGCTATCTTAGTGAGTTTGTTGGACTTGACATAGAAATGGAAATCGATGGCAGCTATCTCGATCTGATTGACTTCATTCATTCTGTTCTAGTTAATATTTTTGATTCCATTGAGCGGGAATATAGTCGAGAGCTTGAGATTATCCGCAAGTATAGGCACTTTGAGAATATCAGGTATAGCAAGACGCCTTTAGTTATATCTCACCGAGAAGCAGTAGACATTTTGAAGAAAAAGAATATCAGCATTTCTTATTCTGACGATTTCAGCAGAGAAAACGAGAGAATTCTGGGAGAGGCAATAAAGGCTTCGCATGATGTAGATTTGTTTGTTATCAAAGATTATCCTGCATCCGAAAGAGCCTTTTACACGTATGTTGATGATGATGGAAACACAAGATCCTATGATTTTATTTTGAGAGGAGAGGAAATTCTATCAGGTGCCCAAAGAGCAACAGATCTTGAGAAATTGAAACATGCTATCAGTTCCAAGGATATCTCTGTGGAATCACTGTCCAACTATCTGGAACCATTCAAGTTTGGTGTTCCTCCCCACGGTGGATGCGGAATGGGTTTTGAGAGATTGTTGAAGGCATACTTTGGATTTGATGATATAAGATATTTTTCACTGTTCCCAAGAGATCCAGCCAGACTCTATCCTTAAATAAATTTTAATAGTGTGCTGTCTTTGGAGCTATGCATAAAAATGCTAATATAAAGTTTATTTAACTTATGCAATTTTCATCCTAAAACAGGTAGATTTGCTTATTTTTGGTATTCTCCGCAACTAACTTAGATTAGTCTAAGACATTTCAACCTATGATGCATTTATGTTATTAACACTTGTATAATTTGTATGTGTGTAGTTTATGCGAAATGATTTATAAGAATAATTTGCAACAACTAGTGAAACCTTACTTCATTGGGTTCTAAGCTGCACATAAATGCTGTTCTTTCTGTTTTAGCTTAAAAACATTGCTAAGCAACTTTCAAAAAGCATGCTTTGACTTGTATTTATTATAGACTCTCAGTGCTTTAACATGATTTATTTAGAATTTTTATTTTTGCAAGGTGAATAATCTAAGAATAGACTGAAAGAGCAGTAAATTCTAAAAAGTAGGCACAGGAAATACAAAATAGGTATTTTCACATTAATTGCTATCCTGTAGATATTTCTAGTATGAACATTTAGTAATTAATTCTCAAACAAACAGCATGCATTTGCCATGAGCTGTGCAATATCGCAGACTTTTTTGCATAAAGTTGAACCTGTCAACAGCTTGAATGATTTGTGCATAAAATTTTAATTCTGATTTGCAAGAGACATTCAGTTTAAACAATCAGTTTTTATTCAAACATAGAGAACTTTTATTTAACAATCAGTCTCATGTGCTGCTGAATTTTAAGACCTTGTTTAGAATGTACGTTTCAATGGCAACAGTCTGATAATAAGCACCAGCCACCAAACCCAATGCCCTTAAACTATTGCATTCTCAGACTGTGTTATCATCTTTTATATTGCTAATCTTAGGCTAAAGCTAAAGATAACTTAGTTTAAAGAGCTAGAAAAATATGCCCTTTGAAAGCAACAGTGAAAAAGAAAATCTACATTAGTTTTGAGATTGACAATGCTTTTATTAATTTAATTTAAAAGTGATTGATCCACACATTATTTTTAATTTATGCATCAGGCATAAACTCTTTCAGATTTGCTACTAAAAACAAATTCGTTGCTCCTTTATTAGTCTCCTTAAATTAGAAACACAAACTTTCATTGCGTATTTCTGTTTCACTCCTTTTTGATACTCCTATTTATTCTTCCATTTATCCTTTTCAACAAGTACTGAAAATAAGCGAGATCTAAGGCTTTGATGAAAATGTGCAGCAAATTCTTCTCAGCAATAACATCTTCGTTCCTTAAAATAAATTTTGTGCTACTTTTTAGGATTTGTTTATTAAATGATTATCATTTTTAAAATTTTCTCTTAAATAATATTTATTTACAGTTCTAACAGCAAGTCAATTGTGTCAGAACCTAGGAAACTGGCTCAAAACAGAGACTTTCGTGCAGCTCACATGACTTTGGCACATAATCCACCAATTATGCAGCCAAAACCTCCTATTTTCTGATTTGTTAGTCTTTTTAATAAAAAAATATTAGATATGGGTTAATTACAATGGATCAGAGCAACAATAGCGAACGATTTAGGAAGTCCAAAGTGTTCATGGGCCTAGAATCTGACGAAAATGACGAGAGCAGCAAATATCCAGCCAGCAAGAAGGATGATATCAGATTCAGCAAAATTTCTATGAATGAAAATAAATTAAATAGTAATTTAAATAAAAATCAAAATGCTTTCTATGGGAATTACAATGAAAATTCCAAGATGGGAAATTTCAAGGATAAAAAAGGCAGTGAAGATATGGAGGAGCAGAGCGTCAAGGAGGAAGCGTGTCCTGCCGAGCTGGACAACAATCCTTCCTTTAATGAAGATGCATTTTTTAATAACAGGCAGGGATTTAATGACACAAAAGGAGAGTACGGTTCCTTTATGATGAGGTCGACTAACAAAATCCAGAAGATGAGCTTTGAATCAACAGCAAGCAAAACAAGGAATAGAACAACACCCGACCAGCTGCTAGCACTGGAGAGGGTGGCCAAGACCACAATGAGGCCAAATAAGGAGACAAGATTGAGACTTGCCAGCGAATTGAACATGAACCAGAGGCAAGTCCAGATATGGTTTCAGAACAAAAGAGCGAAGATGAAGAAGCAGATAGAAATTGTGAAGCTAGAGAGCCGCAATGGTCAAATGTTGGCAGACCCAGCGCGCAACATGCGGATGAACTCCGAATATAACAGGAGTCCGTATGTGAATCAAGACTATGGTAGGATGGGACCATCGAACTCCAATCCAGCGCAGCAGAGTGGCTACCTGTATGAACCAAGTGGATTTGACGGGAACCAAGGCAGACGAGGATATAATCTGCCACGATCACCGTACAATGCTGAACAAGCACCTTATCCCGCAAACAAACAGCAGGCCAACCCTTATATCACACCCTTCTATTCACATACATCATATTTGAGGGATTACAGTGGGTTGAACAACAGGTTTTCTCGTGACCCGGATGAATTTAACGGATTCGATGCGCCACAGAAGGATCTTTTAGAATATTACTCTGAGCCATTTATCGAGGGGAACCTGGGAAATCTGAGCAACTTGAAAGGATCCAACTATAGCAAGGGACCAAGCTACAGCAATGAAAATGCTACAAATTCCGGCAATTCTGAATCTTACGAAGATGACTCGAGAAATGAAAACAGATATTTTGAAAATTCTAAAGATCGAAGCCAGAGCTTCCAAAAACACAATAAGCAATTTTAATTATTAAAACATTTCGATCATTTTTGGATTTTCTCACTTGTATGTTTTTTTTGAAAGAATTTTCACATGCTTTCATTTTTTTGCCTTGAAACAATTTTATTGCATGATTCTATTTTTTTACTTTGAAATATAATTTTTCATATAGTTTTATTTGAAAAGAGGATAGCTGTTAAGAAATAAGCATTTTTTCCAAAACTCTAAAAATTTTATTTTTAATATCTTCAAAATAAATAAAATTGATAAGTACAAGTTTAAACAAAACTAAAGCTATTTACCTGGTAATTTATACTTTTACATTTAAGACAAATAACAGCACAGACAATTCCATCTTGACTATGAACAATAATTAATGTCTATTTTGTATCTTCCCTACTTACCATTTCTATAACCTCAGCCCTTTTAGCCTTTAGCTCTTCAAGATAACTTTCATATTCTGTCTTTGAGACATCTGTCTGCTTTATTTCGTCTCTCTGGCCATTCTCATCAAATACAGTCTTTTTGTTAATCCTAACATTCTTAAAACTTGATTTTATGCTATTCTCTGCTCTTTTAATTTCACAATCAATGTATTTTAACATTTTTTTAAGCTCGTCTTTTTTCATATTTGTTTTCTTCACCATAGACTTGCCCACAGACTTATAGGCAAAATGGAACTCGTCACTGTTCTTTTCTCTGATAGACTTCAGCATAGAAGCTTTTAGCTCCCGTTTTTCCCTCTCTTCCCTCAGCCGTGCCAATGCTTCTTTTTTGTTTTCTGGGCTTCCATACTTTCTTCTAGTAGCTTGAATAGAGCGTTTTTTCCCCGAAAAAAATTTCATGGGCAAATTTTTAAAAAATTATTTGTGAACATTAAAATTATTAAAAATCATTCTTTATTGAAGCTGGCTGGTCAGTCCTAAAGTTCCTTCTTGTTTTTTACGTTCTAAAGGATATCCACTCTCAAAAAAGAACATCATCCAGGAGTAGATCTTGTCCAGAACGAGATAAAGCAACAAAGTAACCATAGAATTTACAATTGGCAGAAAAGTAAGAAAAATATCCCCAAACAACCTTAATATAAAGTTATTTTTCCAACTAATCACAGAAGCTTCTATAAAATCACCAAATCCTCCAGAAAACACAAAGCAGCTGGAGATGATCAACAGCAAGACGGAATGCATGCAGCTTCTACTGATGTACAAATGTCTTCTGACATAGAAAAAAGTGACAAAAAACAAGATGATCAAAGAAAATGTTATGCAAGATGAGATAAAAGGCATGTAATAAATATGAAAGTCTCTTTTGACAGAGGCTATTTTAAAAAAAGGTTCATCGGCACAGGAATGCTCACAATTGTCTGAAACCATATCAAAGAACTTGTATCCAAATTTTATTATAGATCCAATGAACAAAAATAGTCTGCCTCTCAAAAAGCTGGGAATGCAGGTCAACAACATTTGACAAAAGCAGACTGTGGCGTATAATGGAAAGAAGAAAGCTAGAGGCCGTTCGAACCATCGAATAAGCTGTGACAAGACACACAAACTGACCACTGACAAAAAGAAAAAGGCTGTAAAGTAATCTGTTATTGTAAATTCACGAAAGTATAATGTTATTAAGATTGGTATTAGGGCATACAAGTTTCTTGCTATTCCAATTGAACGTTTTAATACCTGAACACACGCTTGGAAACAGAACTTAGGCCTTTTCTTATCATGCGAGTCTGTGCTGGGAGGTATTTCAAAGCTTACAGTTGGTCTTTTTGTTTTAGTAACAGCTACACTAGGTACCTGCTCATCGTCCGATCCTGAAGAACATCCTGAATCAAGACTACTTTCTTGACTAGTAAAGGTTGGAAGACTATTTTCACTGCAATGCAAAGGTTCAAGAGAAGGAAAGGTGCTGGGAGAAGCACAAAAGGCGTTCACATCGATTAACACCAAGTATCTGCACAATCTAAGCAACATCTTGAGAGTTTTAGGTTTCGGTGCTTTCATTTTGTTCATAAGCATGCCTGCAAAACTTTTTTAAAAAAGCTTCAAAATTAGGATTTTTAGGATAAAAAAGTACAAAAACAAAAAACCTGCTCATGCAGCTTTACAAAAAATTAAAAATTTAAATATACAGAAACATAACAATGTTTTTATCTTTTTTCTTAACTTCAATACTCATATCAAAATTTACACATTTGTACTCTAAAAAATATTTTGACCGCACAAATAATTTTTTTTAAAAATTTGTTTTCAGCACTTCATCTTGTAAATACGCGTATTTTCTGATGCATTTCACTTTTTCTAATTATGATATTGTTGTTTTGCTATTTTTAAAAGCAACTTGTTTATCAATTTATTTTATGATAAAATCAAGACATAAGTCAGGCTCTTGCCTTTTTAAACATGAAAATATTATCATCAGTTTTCTAAATATTTTGTAAAATAGCGAGATTTGATAATTATTTTGGACTGCTTATCTTCATAATCAATGATCTATAGATTAAATATTGAAATTAACAACAAGGTAAAAGCTTTACTTCAAAAACATAATATTGTTGTTTTTAGATCTGAATTAGAAATATTTATTCAACTTCTTCTTTCTCATTTCTAGTTTCTGCTCTTTTCCTATTTGAAGAATAATTTTCGCTTTCAAAAAAGGTCATCAAGCAATTATAAATGTGATATAAAATATAGAATAGAGCCACAAAGCAGATCTTATTCAATGAGTCTTCGAAAATTTTGAAGAATAAAATCTTTTTTAGCGGCCAAAATAAGGGGAAATCAAACAGCCAATTCATATCATCGCAATTTTTCAAAAAGGCAATAAATGCCCCTGAATGAACAAAGTAACAGCTTATAATACCTAGAGAAATATAATGGATAATGGGATTTCTTCTAATATCAAAGTTCCGGCGGACATAGTAAAAAGAAACAAAGAATAGAGATACTAAAGACATTTTCACACAGAACAAGAAAAAAGGATTAAAATCTTTCAGAAGCCCAGGATCTTCAATTATTTTTCTAAAAACTTCATGAAGAGACTTACATCCTTTGAAACAATATTCATACTGACCAGAAAAAATGTCACAAATGAATTCGCAAAGGTATCTTCCAGATGTCTTGGTTGAAAGAATAGGATATCCTTCATTATCATGAAAATATCCATCATCACTAATAGCATCTAGGACCATATCGATCAGTGCTGGTGCTGCTTGAAATAAACTCACTGTAGCATACAAAGGAAAGAATAACTCCATTAAAACTTTGAACCACCGATGCATGATGCATAAGCAATATAAGACCAGCATTGAAATAAAGAATGTTCTTGTAAAAGCATCTATGTTTTGAAAGTTACGAAAATATAATGCAAATAGGATTGGTGTTAAAACATAGATTTTCTTCACAAAGTCGAAAAACTTTTTCGTAAAAAATCCTCTTTTTTTTGCTGCAGGTGTTGCTGGAATACTGAAAGGCTCTGTTCTACTTTCGCAGTCTGGAGAATCTTTGACGGTTTTTTCTAAATCAGAAGAGTTTTTCCAATCTCGTTTAGTATCATTGTCTTTTTTTCTCAGATGATTACTATGCTTAAATCTTTCTTGTGTCTCAACACAACTGATGCATCCATCTATGATCAATGTGTATCTGTTTAAGATTTTAGATATTTCCATTATTTTTAGCATAACTTGGCTCCAAGTATTCATACGTTGGGCAAAAAATTTTTCAATCTAAAAAATTGAAAGCTAAAAATCAAACAAGACATATGACTAAAAATATCAGTACAACTTCCAAAACAATTAAAACATCATTTTTTGCAACATAAGTCTTTACAACTTGCTATAAATAAAAGAGCATATTCAGAAAAATGCAATATTTCTCCTTTTCAAAGAATCAAAATTTTGTATCAAAAAATCAGAAATTCAAGCTTGAAATGCAACTTTGGTCAAAACAAACAGAAGTATTAATCACATAGCATGTTTGATCCTGAGAACAATATCATCTACTGAAGAAAAGAAAAACTATGAATAAATTTATTTTTTACAGCAGAATCAGAACAATATTTTTAGCATTTTAGTTCTTTTGACATGAAATATGCCGACGGAGAGAGTATATCTGCATAGTAATCATCCACAATTGATTCTATATTGTATCCGTTTTTAACATAAAAAAGCTTGGCTTTCTCATTTAGCACATGGACATGCAAACCAATGAAACTGCAATTAAAACTGTTTAACAAATATGATTCTAATGTTCTCAAAACAAAGGTTCCCAGTCCAGTCCCTCTTAGATTTGGAAAAATGCCAAAAGTAAAAATGTAGGCTTTTTTGTCCAATTTTTCTATCTTAAGTGAGCATAAGCCAACATATTCATCTTTTGTATGTGCTAGAAAGTTAAAATAAACTGAGGATGAAAACAGCTGATTGTAAAAGCTGCTTTCATAAGCTACCGGAAATAATGTAGAGTTTAGTCTTTTAAGTAGCTCCTGGTCTTCTAATTCCAACAATCCAAAGAGGATCTCTGTACTTGACGGGTTTTGTGTATCAGTTGAAAATAAAATTTTCATTGGTTGGGACAAGAAAATTACTGTTTAATTAGTTGTAGATCAAACACCTTGCTTTAACTTTTCCATTTTCAATGCTTCCAAAGATACAAAGTGTCTAATTTCTTATAAGTTGCGCTAAATCATACGAAAGCGATAAATTATAGCCTGAAAGAATAAGATCATGTTTGAGACGAAAATAGCATATAAAATCTAAGACAGCAAATATCACATTGCATTGTTGTACAATATAATCTTGTTCATTATCATTTGACTAAAAACCAGAATTAATATAATCAAAATTAAAGGAGAAAACTAAAATTTTATTTGGTATTTTTAATTAAGAGCACCCCCTAAATGAAATTGGTGTATCACACTTTCAGTTTTTTGAATGCACTGGTAAATTTGTGTATTTCTTGTACACCAAGCTTTTATCTAGCTTTATACTCTCCACACATATTTTCTAATCCAATAAGTTCTGGCAATATTAGAGTAAATCATGACGCTTACAACTTGAATTGTGAAAATGAAAAACAGCACCAAAAAACCTCTTTGAGTCAAATCAATGGGAATGTTTATATGTCACCAAATGAACTTTATAAGAGATTAGACACCAAACAATATTACATGAAATTAGCTGGGAACTTTAAAAATATTGTTGTAAGAGCTTACACCGGATTTTCTCCTTTTATTATTCCAATAATTGGGGCTTTCTACTGTGTTAGTAACATAACCAAGATTTTTTTTCTGTTCATATTTGTCATAAGAGTTTTAGCATACTTTTTTGATGAGCTGGTTCCCCTGTGCACCTATACTCTTCCTATTTTTGCAACATTTTCTTTTATTGATTTTATTATAAGGGTTTTACCTTATGCCGTTGATGTTACAATACGTACTATTAGCTATTTGCTTCTTAGAAAGTATAGCATCTATGATTTAGCATCTTATGAGCTTCTTCAGGTGGTTTTATGTATTTTATCTCTCTTCTTTTTCTATTTGACATGCTATTCTTTAAAAGGCACTTTACACCTTAAAAGATACAAAACCCACGAGTTTTTTCTCCTAGCAATTTCTTACGTTTATATCAAATTTGAGAGTACCGTTGATTTGAATGGAATCAATTCCAACAGTTTTCTGATTTTTTGTTATACCCAGCTCAGAAGCCTCAGTGCAATGATTGGAATGGAGCTATACTTTGAGATACTTTTTACATTTCTTTTTTGGATGCTAGCCTCAGTGGTTTGCCAATACTTCATAAGCATAGCCAATAAGAAGTTTAGAGATCAGTGCACTCAACAATTTTTTTGAAATTAAAAAAGCTTGTAATGCCAATCATTGCAAGACTATAAATAAACATTACATTTAATAAATAGACCTTCAGGTTCAATTCTTAAGCCAATCTTCTTTGTGACTCAGCCCATTATGACGGGCACAACAGATATTACTCATTATCTACCATTCTACTTGGAATGTTTTACGTTTGGAGGTTTTGAATGTCCGTCTATCTGTTTCGTAAAATATAGGATCAGACACTTCATTTTCAGGGTTTATCATTTCTATATCCTTGTTAGACACCTTGATTTGTGCTGGTCCATTAATACAACCATTTTTGCAAATTCTTAATTCAAACCACTGATCAATGTCTTTGCCATCTGTGCACTCACTAAGGCTTTTCATTTTGTTCTTAGATTTCATCTTATTAAAGATATTTATACAATTCTCCAGTCCTGTAACTGCTTTAGTCTCATCTTTTTGATCACGAGATTGTTCCCAATTTTCAAGTTTATATTCAATACCATTCAAAGGTTCAAAGTCATCTTTTATAAACTCATAAAAGTCTTTTGTACCAATAAAATGGTCTATCTTTACATTATCTCTTTCTACTTCATCCTTTTTATCATAGCATTGCATTATTGAAATGATTCTGTGATCACTTAGGCTGTTTTTTAAAAAGTCAGCAGCCATTTGCTGGTATGTTCTTTGTGCAGATAAAAGCTTTACCAGTGATGGATACACTCGCTCTACATAAAGAACAACAGCTGGGCACTCACTGGATATACAGGATGTATCATCTTTTTTCAAAAAGTATGACGTATCTATGATTTTATGGATATTAAATCTCTCTTTTAGAAATTTGATTAGAGATTTTTCAAAAGAAGCAAAATTCACCTCTTTTGAGTAGAAAGAATATAAATTTAGTTTAGAATGCCTTGATATAATGAAAGACGACAGTTTGTCGTTTTCAGCGAGAAAGGAAGAGTCAACAGCAAACTTCTCCGACTCCTCAGAAGTTATACATCCACTGCATGCTAGACAATCGCTTAGATTGATTGTTTCTGGTTTTATGCATTTTTTTGTTTCAAAGCTTTTATTGTTCAAGAAGGAAGCCATTTACGGCAGTTTAAAACATGCAGAAAACATCAGCAGGAATGGGCAGTATAAATGATTTGCATTTCAAAGAACAAAGTTTGTTTACTTGAGTATTTTCGAGTAAAGGATTAGCTTCATAAAATACTAAACTTCTTAGTGTTAAAACTGTACTTTTGTTTTATCTTCAGTTGTCTTGTCTCATTTTATTTAGATTTTTGATTGAACAGTGTTTTGAGGACATTTTGGCCATTATCCCCAAATAATGGACAGGATAAAAGAGTTCCTAGCAATTGTCGAGTTCTCAAATATCCCTCAAAATCCATTCCACAGGCCAACCTTCTATTCTGAAGTCAGAGACTTGGAGATGAGCATTGAAAAGATCCTAGAGCAGCTTTCCAAACTGACCTCTTACGAGTCTTTTAAGTCAAAGACATTGCTAAATCGGTGCTTTGAGCTATTAGAAGAGTATAAAAACATAAAGTTAAACGAAGAACAAAGCAAGGATTATCATGAGATGATGCAGAATATGAAAAGCATGATAAAAACACGATACTTGAAATACACCTTGAGACTAAATCAATTTACCAGAAAGCTCAAAAATGCAGAGCCAAAAAACACAGAAATTATAGAAGACAGCCCTTTGTCCAATGCAGTTGAGTCTCATCAGAGACAGAAACAAGAAATGTATTTTCAGGTTCCACTAATAGAAGAGAACAAGGAAGACTTTGTGCAGGAGAGAAGAAGGATAGTCAATAGCATTACTGAGATAGGCCAGATAGTAGAGGATATTGCAATACATGTGAATTTGCAGGAGGAACAGCTGCGAAGAATTGATGATGTGCTAATCAAAACAGATGACTGGAACAAAAAAGCTTTGAATGAGCTTGGAGACATTTGGCAGATTATGCGGTCGAACAGATTTTTCATGATAAAATTTTTTATTTTTTGGCTTGTGATTATTATTCTGTTTTGGTATTTGAGGCGATTGTAGAACATACAGGGCTTTTGGAAAGCAAGGCCAGTTCATCCATTTCTACGTCACAATTTGAATTTGATATTTTAATTAAACAAAAATACTTCCTTGAACTGATTATTTTAAAATAGATTTTATAGCACTGATTTGTTTTCTACAAATATTACAACGATAAACATTTTTATCGCAAATAATCTTAGCTTCAAATAAAACTGCTCAAAACATTTTGGAAATAAAATTTTTATTTCAGGGACACATCCAATTTCTCTAAAATTGTAAATATTATCTGCATAACGTATTCAGTAGACTTTCAAAAGCTCCTTTTATTACAATCAAATAAGTTTACCTACTTGTTTCTGATATATTTAAAAACAGACCCATTCAAAACACAAGTAAATCCATCATTTTCAGCCACTACCAGCCTAATTTTATTGTCAGTGCTGAATTCTCTTTTCTCGCCAACCAAAACCTCTTCTTGTGATCCTGTAAGCACATTCACAGAATAAACAGAGTTCAAGTAAGATCCGCTATAGGCAAACATTCCATCTGTTGCAATCTTAAACTTTTCATAAATAGCATCTGATGAATTTAGCATGTTTTGCTCGTCATAGTTAGTTATCAGCTCCTTAGAAAATATGCTTGACTTTGTACTCCTCACATCAAACAGGCATATGTTGTTCAGAGATCTGGAAATGACAAGGTTTGAATCTATAAATGCAAAATCAGATATTGACTTTATGCTCTCTGTATTGGTGTTTTTCATGCTGCAAATTTCCTGGGACTTCGGTGTGATTGAAATGTCATTCAGATATATCTCTCCATTGGATGATGAGTATGCCAGAATACCGTCACAAAATGGATTGAACTTGCAGGAGTTTATCACAAAAACAACACCACCAACTAGCTGTGGCTTCAAATCTATAATATTATAAGGCTCGCTCATCTTCTCTGGTTTCCAAAGGTTGATCTTTATATAGTCTGAAGAAGCGAGGTATTCCCGGCTTCTATTTAAGCTCAACGAGTTGAGGACGTAAGCATGCGTATTTGGGCATTTTTTTATCTCCGATATTCTGTAGCTGGGAGAATACAAATCATTGCAGATATCTATTGTTGGTGCATCATTCCTAATTTTGAAGACTTTTATGCCTTTTTCATTCCCAACATAAATTATGTCATTTACGCTTCCATCATTCACTTGCTCAAAAGCACTTATTTTTGCCTTGATTTCTTCACTCTCAAGATAATCGTATTCTGTCTCAAACACTTTTGCATTGAACTTCACATTCTCATTATGGCATTCCAAAATTCCATCTTCCCTCCCAATCCACAATCTATTATCTTTCTTTACCAGACAAGTAATCTTGTCTGCGTATTCTAATTCTATATTTGGTCTGTATTCATGCTTTTTTTCAAACATCTTTGCCCTCAAAAATTTATTAGAAGTTGTAGCTTTAGGGTGCTGAGAAGCATAGATTAGAGTAGTAAGCTTCATAAGTTTTTACAAAGTCAGCATGATTTCTTAGGAGCCATTCTTATAGGCAAAACTAAAGCTAATTATTTTTAGAGTCAGCACTAATACAACAATTGATATTTGTACAATCAAACAAAATTGCTTAAAAGAGAGATATTATTATTTGTGCTGATCGAGAAAATATTGCGGCTTTGGGGTATTTTAGTCCTTGCTTGAGTCATCAAAATAAAAAATTTCAATGTCGATTAAAGGCTTAAGTAAGCAGCTTTGTTTACCGGTGTTTCAAATTTAAAATTTATATACTTTTGAAAGATTAAACAAAAGAATCTTATGGAGCAACCTGTTGCGGAAATCTCAATCCCAGTCACAAAAAGGATAGGCGGGCACACAGAATACAAGGTCATCTTAATTTCAAATAGTCCAAAATTTAATTCTAACTACATAACAGTGAACAGAAGATACTCGGAGATTCTGAGATTACACAAAAAAATTTTGAAATTTTTGCCTGTTTTACCTTCTTTTCCGCCAAAAACATGGTTTAGAAGATTCGACAAACCAATAATAGAGCAAAGAAGACGAACATTTGAGCTGTATTTTAATTTTCTGCTAGATTTTATATTTAAAAATAACCTCTCAGAATATAACTTTACCAAAGACATTTTTAGGTTTTTTAACAAAAAATAGAGCAAAATTTTATTAGTTTTGTGATTCTATGGCAGAGCACAACCTTTTATGCTACATTTAAATAAATAATCATAAGAATATGTAACGCTTTATTCATAGCTTAACATTGAAATCTTATTTTCATTTTTGGAAATTATGTATAATTTATAACATTGCTGCATGTGCCCGCGATCAATAATAAACATGTATAATGTGTTCTTAACACTTACTTCAAATCTTCTGTCAAAAAGCTTCTGCTGCTAAATTTTTATTTCACACTTTATCAACAATAAACTCTTATCATTTTAGAACTCTAAGAATAAGACAGTTTTTAAGCTGTGCTTTGATCAATTGTAAAGTTCTTGTTATGCAAAAAAACTAATTTAGAGATCAAGGGCTGCTTTTTAATTAATTATACATACTTTATTTGCAATATTTTGTAATATGTTGAAAATTTTTAGTGATTAGATCTAAAAACTTTTGTTAAGAGTCAGTCCAAATTTTAGATATTTTGAGAGCAAAAATAAGCAAAGCTAATAGTCTACAAGTTAATAATAAGCGATTGTTGTACTTCTTAAAATAGTCTTTTTCATAGACATCAAAATAGAAATTTATTACAAAGCTGAATCTATAAAAGAAAACAGGCTGCTTAAAAGTGATGCTTACTTTTTAAATGCTAAAAATCTAATTAGAAAATATGCGATTTCTAGTTTATTATACAAGCCCTCCTAATACACATCCAATTACACAAGATATAAGCATTGTAATAAAGGATATCGCCAAACTCATCTTGCATGATTCAATTTGTGTCTTATTTGGTTCTAGGTTTTCTACTAAATAAAAATAGCGCATAAAAAATATGATTGTCGCAAATAAAGAAATGGTAAATACTATTGCAGAAATTATGCTTACAATCCATTGAAAAGATACACAAAATTTTCTCTTTTTAGGAATTTCTACTTTAAACTCATTGTTATATTCTGATCGGAGCGGATGCACTTGATGTCTTATACAATTTATCGTCATAAGGGCTTGCATGTATTTTTTTAAACAAACAATACATAGTATAAACAAAAATAGTAGCATCGATATGCTATGAAGATGTAAACTTGAGGTTTTTGTTTTGCATCTCAGTAAACTGCTTTGATTGCAAATAAAGGCTTCTAGATTGCAGAATTATATTCTAGTTAATTTTGAGCAAACTGTGTGACATATTCAAGATTAATGCTGCATAAGACCAAGCAATGTATTTAAATTGTATCTCTATAGTCTATATTTCCTTTTAAATTTCAACAGCCAAGTCTTAAGACATTCTGTAAAAGAAGCATTGATAATGAGATTTTAATCTTTTACAAAAAAGGGTTGTTAACCGACTTTTTATTCAAATTCTCAAATTTAGCAATAAAACAAAATTCAATACTGATATGCAAATAATTATAGAACTTAAATTCCAAAATAGGATGAAACATTTGATGGATAAGTGAAGATTCAAAATTGGTTTTTAAATGCTAAAAATACTGTTTTCCAAAGCTTCAGAAAGAATTGCAAAAAAATTTTCACAATACAGATTATACCCTCTAATGCTTGATTCAACAAAATACACGATATTTAATAGCTCTTTCAGTTGGGTTTTTTTAACTACTTTACATGAAATAATAGACAGTTTATGGCACAAAACGAACAATTTAAGTTCAACACCTATTTCAATTAGGTCAGAAACACAGGTAAAAAGTGCAGACCCTAAAACTATCTATAAAACCCATCAGGCAGAAAAAGAAATATATAAAAATAACGAGAGTCCAATGCCTAAATACATATATAAGTGCACATTCGGATTCAACTATTGTACGTTTGCTTATCTAGTCATTTTATTGCTAATATGTGCTGTTCTGATAATGGCAGTGATGCATTTTTACAATTCCAGAAAACCTGAAAATAAGAGAAAAGCACGTTGGTATGAATTGAGCATACGTGAAA